>Ga0272441_10000469_pt1 | contig 92481 bp, 46 predicted proteins | sample SSMProp6N_FD_193582 | JGI IMG/M metagenome (GOLD analysis project Ga0272441, IMG submission 193582) | Marine sediment archaeal communities from Little Sippewissett salt marsh, Falmouth, MA, United States - SSM-Prop-6N | ecosystem: Environmental > Aquatic > Marine > Wetlands > Sediment ... | reverse complement strand
CCTAAGGATTCCTCCAAGATGCTGCCTTATCTCTTTGTACATCTTCTTCTTTCGATATTTTGGTATCCATACCACATGATACTTGCATTCCCATGCTGTATGACTTAGACTCTTTATCGTTTCCATTTCTTGCCTCCCTGTCTGTAAACTTCGAACGGTTCACAGTTGGGAGGCTCTTCTACATTCCCGTAATTGTCAAACACTGGTGAGTCCCCCGGCATAGCCGGGGGTTTACCTTAATGAAATTAATGCTTGAGGACGTGCAGTATTGTCCGTCACCGATGTTGACCGTATAGTCTTCCACCTCTCCATCGGTGAATGTCCCGCAACATGACGGGTCCGCGTCATCCGACATGGTTACACGCATGCGGGTGACTCCTTTTGCCGATGTCGGCACCGTAAAACTGCCGCTTACTGACGTTTTCCCTACTTTAGAAAACACCTCCTCTCCGGAGTCTTCAAAATCACCGTCTTGGTTATAGTCTATCCAGACCTTCCAGAATTCCCTATCGGTATCGCCCGAAAAATCAGGGGTCAGGGTCACGGTTATCGATTCATTGGGTGAGACACTCAGGGTCTTATACGTAAAATTCGTATACCCTGAAGCACCGGATGTATTGCTTAGCGTTCCTATATGCACACCGGCTATCCATTCAAGATTACAATTAATGCTTGAGGACGTGCAGTATTGTCCGTCCCCGATGTTGACGGTATAGTCTTCCACCTCTCCATAGCTGAATATATCACAAGATGGTGGGAATTCCCCATATGACATGGAAACACGCATGCGGGTCTCACCTTCAGTTAATTCTCGAACAACAAAACTTCCGCTTACTGTAGAACTCCCTGACTTGCTGAGCACTGTCTCTCCGGAGTCTTCAAAATCACCGTCTTGGTTATAGTCTATCCAGACCTTCCAGTATTCCGTCTCGGAACTGTCGGAAAAACCGGGCGTCAGGCTCACGGAGACCGTATCACCCGATAAAACATCGAGTATTTGAGACGTAAAATCGCTGTACCCTGAAGCACCGGATGTATTGTTTATCGTTCCTACATGAACACCTGCTATCCATTCGTAATTATTATTACTGCCGGAGGACGTACAATAATAAATGCCCGGAATAGAGAATCCCGTTGTCTCTGACGATGAGAAGTCGCCACCTGAGACAATCTGAGCATTATTGCCGTCGGTTAGAGTATATGAACCGTTTCCAGAGCTGCAGCAGATGCCGTCACCATAGGAATCATAGATGATGAATTCATAATCCCCGTCAGACAATACAAAGGTTTGCGTATAATCGGAATAGTCGCTGTAGCCGCTACCCGAATACAGGACTGAGCCGCCTGCATTTTTCAGTTCCCAGCTTGTCTCGGACCCGTATTTATCGGTTGTAAGGTTCAAGGTGACATCGCTTACATACGCCATGGCAGGCGTTATAGAAAAAACTAATATTATTAAAACTATCAAAAAAAATATGTTACGAATCACACCCGTTAACTGACTGCAAAAAATATTCTTCATATGATTGCCCCGTTATTTAAGACCTATCTCAACTCTCCATTTCCATATTGTGCACGTTATATGCCATAAAATTTATACTATAATATCGGATCTTTAGGCTATATTGGTCGTCGACAAACCAAGGATATGGGTAAATATTTAACCTCTACTATGTATTTATTTACCATTTTTATTGTTTATGGTGAATATGAATCAGGCGGTCTCAAAGACGTAAAACCTTTAAAACCGCCTGATGTAACCCATTTTACTTTTTCCTCAAGCATTCAGAACGGTGTCACCACGATCCATCCCGCCACCTCGCTCGTATGACCGGTTTCGCTGTCCTTTGATTCCTCTTCTTCCACCTTCACCTGAACACCTGTTTCAGCAAGGCCCTGGTAACGAAGAGTCGCCGTGTCAGGTCCATTATAGCTCTGCATGGAGGCAAGAAAGTACGGCTCGACAAAGATGTCTCCGAAATCTACCTGATACCAGGCATCTGTCACGGATTTACCCGTAAGACCGGCCTCGATGGTATAGTCATCCGCAGAGCCTGTACCCTGGGTAACGGCCACATAGTTAACCTGCTCGTATGCATGCACACCACCGTCTGTGTCCCTGTTCAATTCCTCTTCCTGAAGAGCGATAGCAAAGCTCGTAGGGCTGATGTTTTTCAGCCTTACGGCTGTTGCCTGCCCATCATTATTTGATACCTGCTGCGCCAGAACAACCGGTGTGGAGCTGAAACCCTGAGCATAGTTCACTGTCTTCCATTGATGGTCTACATTGTCGATACTACCCGCGGTAACCGTCATGCCCCCCCATTGATGCGTTCCAGGGGTCATGGCCATGTAGGAGAGAGTCTCTGTTGTATGTGACCCGTCTTTGTAGTCCCATTCATCAAACTGGAACTCGAAACCGGCCACGGTTATGTTGCGCACCCTCACCGTGGTGGGATCTCCTCCGTTATAGGATAACGGACCCATGACTACTATCGGGGTCTCGGAAAAGGCCTTATCAAAACCTACCTGGTGCCAGGTCGTGCTGTTCGGCTGGTTTATTGTTATGCTGTCTATTTCAATGCCTCCGGCTCCGTCATAGGGCGACAGGTAGTCTCCAGGAATCACTTCCTGGGTGCCTCCGGGGATCTGCCAGGCCACGGCAAGATTGTCACCGCCGGCGGCTTCTTTCTGCAACGCCTCGATATAATAGTGCTGACCTGCTGTCAAATTCACACCGGCGGATTTCTGCTCGGCAAACTTTGTCCACTGACGTGAGCTTGACCAACCGGGCACATATGCAATCCTTACCTTATTTCCGGCCGAATCGTCCGTGCTCAGCCAAAGTTCTCCATTGTCATCGGAAGCAATCCAGAAGGTGTATGTCCCGGTAACCGGGGCATGGAGATATCCTACTATTCGCGTACCGTAATTATCCGCCCAGTTGGTGGGCGCTTCAAAACTCCCCAGTTCATCCGTACTGCTAGGGTTGTCCGGATAGTTTGAATTACCTGTCAACGCCGCTATCGTAGCACCCGATATCCCGGTCCAGACCTGACGTGTGATCGTACCTGCTCCGCCTCCGCCCGACGACTTGTAGTAACCCGCTTTCACCACTCCGGGAACAGGGTCTCCAAATGTTGCGTTGTTAAAGGTTATCGTGCCTGTAACACCATACTTGTAATAGAATTGTCCATTTGCACCGTAGGCCACGTCGACTGTCTCCGCGAAGGTGTATGACTGATTCTCTGATGCACACCAGGTGTATCCCTCAGGACCCCCGCCGCTGACCTTATACGTCGCGGTTACTGTTACATTGCCTGCAGGCATGGTTAGCGTGGTGCCAGATGCATTCACATCGGCTATCTGCGGGCTGCCCGAGTTCACTACCCACTTGTCGAATACCTGGCCAGAAGGCGCTCCGTTCGCCGTGATCGTAACATTCTCGCCGGCTTCGTAACTGCCGTCACCGCTCCCGCTGATTACATTGAGGGTATAGGTCTGTACTCCTCCGCCTATATCCACTGTGTAGTCTTCCACCTCTCCATAGCTGAATGTACCGCAATACGGCGGGGCTGAACCATACGACATGGAGACGCGCATGCGGGTCTCTCCTGATGCCGACCCGGGTACAGTGAAGCTGCCGCTTACAGTCGAACTTCCTGACTTGCTGAGTACCTCTTCTCCCGAGTCTTCAAAGTCCCCGTCGAGGTTATAGTCTATCCAGATCTTCCAGCTCTCCGTATATGAACTGCCGGAAAAACCTGGGGTCAGGCTTACTGAAACCGTATCATTGGCTGAGACACTTAGCGTCTGAGATGTAAAATCCGAGTACCCTGAGGCACCGGATGTATTGCTCATGGAACCTATATGTACACCTGCTATCCATTCATAGCTGTTATTATCGCCTGAGGATGTACAGTAGTCTCCTCCACCACCGCCGCCGTCGTCCTTGTACGTGGCTTCAACACTTGCAGAGCTTGCCGGCATGGTAAGCGTGGTCGATGACGAATAGATATTTGCAATGCTCGGGTTGCCCGAGTTTATGACCCATTTGTCAAACGCCTTGCCTGAGGGCGGTGAATCTGCGGTAATACCTACTGAGGTCCCGGCCGCATAACTGCCGTCGCCGCTACCGTTGGTAACCGTGAGGGGATAAGTATTCGGGCCGGAATTACCGCCAAACACCACAGAGGGGTCTCCAAACAGGTTCGACTCCAGAATATCCCAACGATAATTGGTATTGACCCTATGAGAATACTCGTTACACTCCCCCACGCTCTTCAGGTTGTTACTGAAATAGGCATTCCAAAAACTGGCATGAACTACCTGGCTGGATCCATTGGTAACATTAGACGGACTATACCATCCGTAACGTGAATTAAAGACAACTCCCCACATGCCGTTTCGGTTTGCAGTCGTCATATATTCCGCCATACAGCTCTGATCAAAAGCGCCCGGGATACACCCCTGGGACTTTACAAATATGTATTTATTATTATTCATGGGGTTGTTCTGGAGATCGGATATGTAATTCTTCATCGCATACTGGGCATTACTATGACCCAGATGGTTCATGATACTGTATTTGTTCTGGTTGACCTTGGTGACAAAATCATACTTAGACCATGTGCTGTCCTGGTCATACAAGGTATTTATAGTATAATCAGATGAGAATTTAGCCTTTATTACCTCCATGGCAGGCTTTGCGTATGTTGAAGAATCCAGTTGTTCGCCCAGGTTCAGGACAGTCTTGATGTAAGAATCACTCTGGGATGTGTTTTCAAAGGCGATCGTTTTATAGACAAAATTTGAGAACTCGGCGGCATTTTCAGCAGAGGCCCTCCCTATAAATACCTCGGCCTCAAAGTCGTCATCCCATGACGTCTGGCTCAGGCACTGATAGGGCAGGTCAGACGGGAGGTCATCGGAAACCCCCCCAAATGACGCATATACTGTTTTGAGCGGTATGATATTTGTGTCACCGCCCAAAAGGACAAATTTTGTATTCCAGTTGTTATATGCATCCCTTAAATAATTCCTCAGTTTATCGGAATTGCTTGAGCCTGACTGCGTCGCAAGTATATCTTCAATGGCCTCCACCTTTACTGAAAAACCAAGGCTTTGTTTGTGGGCTACAAAATCATTCAGGTTAGGGGTGGTTGAGGCATTGATTATATCATTTCCGGTTACTATCACATAGGAATACTCACCCGCGTAGACATCAGTCTCTGCAAGATCCTGTAAATCTGTATACGATTCGAGGGTTTCAGGGTTTTCTTCACTCTGGATTCCGCCCAATATCCGATCGGGTCTGGCCTTTATGGCATTGTTGGCTTTCAACTGCTGCACGGAGGTTGTTTCAACCTCGAGGATATATTCTTTATAGTACTCGACGCTGCCCGACAGAGGGTTATAGCTCAAGGGATAGCACTCTATTATAGCGATTGAGACACCGCATCTATCCTGGATCGATACAAGAGTGTAATCCTTATTGGGAAACGTATCGTCCGAACCATAGATCTCATCGGAGGCAAAAGTGGGTTCAATCTTTGTTGAAGAAAGAGGGTGTGGTTTTGTCGCGTATGCAAGCAGATATTCCCCATCGAGCTCAACAGATTCGACGGGTGAGATGTTGATGGACCCTACTGTGCGCCCTTTTGGAAGGATTACCCTTGATCTTATCATGGGAATCAATGGTTCACCCGGCTCACCAACAAGCTCGGCATTGCCGAGAATACATCTTTGGGTATTGACACCGTTGATCTCCTGAACGGATAGCGTTTCAAATATCGGCTCAGGCACTGCGTAGTGTATCTTGATGATATCCGTATTCGCAGATTCCACTGCGGACATGACCAGCGATCCACCCGTGCCTGAATAAAGACCGGCAATATTACCCTGACAAGACAATCCCGGAGCTGCACGCCACTGGCCCACATCCGCGCATACAGAACCTGCTGCGGCAATCGATAAAACGACCATTATCAGACCAGGCAAGAAAACCCGAGCTTTTTGTAAGAATTCTGAAAATATCCTACTCGATATACTCTCCATGTGTTCAGCCCTCCTAAATGAAAATATCTTGTTGATATAATTTATCGATGCAAATACTACACCTTTTTTATTATCTTTATTTTCAATAGGTTCTGTCTTCCCGAAACAAATTGACACTTTATTATGGAAATTTTTTTCCATTAATATAGGCAATTTTTTACCATTTTACTTCGTTATTATTTCTAGCTTTTATTCCTACCTTTTCACATCTAACATCTGTTCCGTCATAGTTGCACCAATGACTACAACAAATAGGAATTACCCCACACTTGTTGTCTGTAGATTCAAAGATAAAGAGGTCAAATAGTACTGGATCAAATAAGGACTGTTGATAAAGCTCGTCTAATAAATAAACCGGGTTCTATCGATGCTAATACCCAGGCTGAGGTCACCTCTGTTTTACAAAGACTATTTGCATATTGATTAACATGAATATACCTGTACCCCTGAGGCCTGAGTAGTTCACTGAACAGATGCAGAACTCCTGAACTGCTGGTGCTGCATCGTCTATAATGGTTGGTGAAGCTACTACTTAGTAGTTTTAGTAACCAATGATGACCGTATAGTCCTCCACCTCTCCATAGACAAATGTACCGCAGCACGACGGGGCTGAACCATAAGACATGGAGACACGCATGCAGGTCCCACCCGATGATGCCGATATCGGCACCGTGAAACTGCCGCTTACTGCCGAATTACCTGATCCGGCGAACACCTCTTCACCGGGGTCTTCAAAATCCCCATCCCGGTTATAGTCTATCCAGATCTTGTAGTATTCCGTATAGGAACTGCCAGAAAAACCAGGCGTCAGACTTACTGTTATCGAATCATTCGGTGAAGCATTAAGGGTTTGAGATGTAAAATCCGTGTAGCCTGAAGCACCGGATGTATTGTTTAGTGTTCCTATCTGTACACCGGCTATCCATTCGTAACTATTATTGTTGCCCGAGGACGTACAGTAATCATTGCCGCCTTCGTCCTTATACGTTGCTGTTACAGACACATTTTCTGCAGGCATGGTAAGCGTGGTTACAGATGCATTCACATTGGCTATCTGCGGGCTGCCCGAGTTGATCGCCCATTGGTCAAATACCTGGCCCGATGGCGGTGTTGAAGCTGTGATGCTGACGTTTCCCCCTGCCTCGTAAATGCCGTCTCCGCTCCCGTTAGATACGCTCAACGTATAGGTCTGTGCACCTCCGCTGATGTTGATTGTATAATCCTCCACCTCTCCATAGCTGAATGTACCGCAACATGGAGGCGCTGAACCATATGACATCGAGACTCGCATGCGGGTGGTTCCCGTTGCAGTACCGGGAACCGTGAAGCTGCCGCTCACTGAAGAACTCCCTGCCTTGCTTAGCACCTCTTCTCCGGAATCTTCGAAATCACCGTCGAGGTTATAATCTATCCAGATCTTCCAGTTCTCCGTATAGGAACCACCGGAAAAACCAGGGGTCAGGCTTACTGAGATCGAATCATTGCCTGAGGCATTAAGGGTCTGGGCAGTAAAATCGCTATAGCCTGAGGCAGACGATGTATTGTTTAGCGTACCTACATGTACACCTGCTATCCATTCGTAACTGATGCTACCTCCTGAGGATGTACAATAGTCTCCTCCACCGCCGCCGTCGTCCTTATACGTGGCTGTTACCGTTACATTACCTGCTGGCATGGTCAAGGTGGTGCTCGATGCATTGGCATTGGCTATCTGTGGGCTGCCCGAGTTCACCACCCAATAATCAAATACCTGACCCGAAGGAGCTCCGTTCGCCGTGATCGTAACATTCTCTCCTGCTTCGTAACTGCCGTCACCGCTCCCGCTGATTACATTTAGCGTATATTCTTGCGGTGGCTGGTCCTTATACGTTGCTGTTACCGCAACATTACCTGCCGGCATGGTCAGTGTGGTAACAGATGCATTCACATTGGCTATCTGCGGGTTGCCCGAGTTCACTAGCCATTGGTCAAATACCTGACCGGACGGCGCACCATTGGCCGTTATGCTGACATTTTCCCCGGCTTCATAATCGCCGTCTCCGCTGCCGCTGGCTACTGTAAGCGTATAGGTCTGTGCCCCCCCGCTGATGTTGATTGTATAGTCCTCTACCTCTCCATAGCTGAATGTCCCGCAACATGGAGGCGCTGAACCATACGACATCGAGACTCGCATGCGGGTGGTTCCCGTTGCGCTCCCGGGAACCGTAAAGCTGCCGCTTACAGAAGAACTCCCTGACTTGCTTAGCACCTCTTCTCCGGAATCCTCAAAATCACCGTCGAGGTTATAATCTATCCAGATCTTCCAGTTCTCCGTATAGGAACTGCCGGAAAAACCAGGGGTCAGGCTTACTGAGATCGAATCATTGCCTGAGGCATTAAGGGTCTGTGCAGTAAAATCGCTATACCCTGAAGCACCGGACGTGTTGTTCAGCGAACCTATATGCACACCTGCTATCCATTCGTAACTGGTATTACTACCTGATGACGTACAGTAGTCGCCTCCGCCACCGCCGCCGTCGTCCTTATATGTCGCGGTTACCGTTACATTACCTGCCGGCATGGTCAGCGTGGTAACAGATGCATTGGCATTGGCTATCTGTGGGCTGCCCGAGTTCACTACCCAATGATCGAATACCTGACCCGAAGGCGCGCTGTTCGCTGTTATCGTCACATTCTCACCGGCTGTGTAATCGCCGTCACCGGTTCCGCTGATTACATTTAGCGTATATTCTTGCGGTGGCTGGTCCTTATACGTTGCTGTTACCGCAACATCACCTGCCGGCATGGTAAGCGTGGTAACAGATGCATATATATTGGCTATCTGCGGGCTGCCTGAGTTCACTACCCACTTGTCGAATACCTGACCCGACGGCGCACCATTGGCCGTTATCGTCACATTCTCACCTGCTTCGTAACTGCCGTCACCGCTTCCGCTGTTTACGCTCAGGCTATAGGTATTACCACCACCTGAATCCTCTACGCAGAAATCAGTAGCCTCAGAAAAACCGAAATCACAGCCCGTCACTATTACTGACCCGCTACCGTCGGTCAGATTATAGGAACCGTTTCCTACTGTAAGCCCGTCACCATAGGAATCGTATATGGTGAATACATAATCCCCGTCGTCCAAAACAAACGTTTGTGTATAATTCGAGTTGCTGCTGTAGCCGTTACCTGAATACAGTGTTGTGCCGCTTTGGTTCTTGAGGTCCCAGCTTGTCTCAGACCCATAGTTATCGGTAGTCAGATTTAACGTGATATCGTTTACATAACAATCACCATTGTTTCCACCCGACGAGGTAGGATTGTATTCGCCTGTGCGTTGAGGTCCACCCATATATCCCTTGAAAGGCGAAGGTTGCTTGCTTGCCGATTCTCCCTTGAAAAGGTATACGCGACCATAATTAGTATGCGCAGAAAGCAGAAATTGCTGATTGACATCAGGGTCGCTGATAGACATCCCGGAAGATACATACCCGATTTGTTTTTTCCACCCGTTGATGATGCTGCCGTCGGGCGAGAAGGCACAAATACCGCTCTGACGACGATTCATGCCATCAACAAAGAAATCTGTCGTATACGTACCAATCAGACTGTTTTTTGCCTCATTATTAATGTGTTGGATAAGCAAGGTATTGTACAAAGGTGCATCAACAAAGCTTACGTTCCCTACCTGTTTCGGAAATCCGCTTATCAACTGGTTGTCATATTCATACATATTGATACTGTACCAATCAAAAAGTTTGCAGATTTCCGGGGCAATATCGCTGTCATATTGAAAAAATGTAGGAAAATCGCTACCGATATTTTCTAATTCTGAAACAATATTGAGATTGTGATCTAATATCAAAATTCTGGTCGCACCACCAGGATACCCGGTGACGGAAAAGGTCATAATCTCCCTGGTTCCATCACTGTCTAGATCTACGGCTTGAATATGATATTTTTCCTCGAGGCGTACACCATCAGCAGAGGTCTCATAGGTGGCTTTTACAGATGCGTCATGATGATAGATGGTGATGAAAATATCGGTTTTCGATTCGGATTCTATTGGTTTTGTATTCTGTATTACGATCTCCCTGTCACCGTCGTTGTCCAGATCGGCTACTGTCGGCGAATTTTCCGGTATCGACCGGGTGTGAGAGGTAAATATAGGCCAACCGGACTTTACAGTGCCGTCACCATTTAATGCAAACAGGATTACATGAGAATCAAGCCAGTTACTCGTGCCGTATGTGACTATTATATCGTTCTTCCCGTCATTATCTATATCAGCAATGGCAGGTGCCGCCATATTCGACGATGGATAGAAGTAATCTATATTAATCAGTTGATCTGTTGGAAAAGGTGCGGCTGGAAATCCCTGAACAATGCTGCCATCGTGGTGATAAGCATATACAGGCGAACATTCTTGAACCGAACCGTAACGTGAAATCTCCTTGTTGGAAACAACAACAATTTCCAGGTCTCCATCATCATCGATATCTCCTACGGCGATATTACTATGAGCTCCGTTGAAGCTGCCTGTTCCCCCAGGTATGGTTACAGGGAAACCAGAAAGCATGGTACCTGTTTCATGCCAGGCATATATCTTCTGACAGGTAGTAAGGATAATTTCAGATGACCCGTCTCCATCCATATCAGCCAAAGTGGTCATTTCATAAAGACTTACCGTTTGAAAATTCTGCAAATTCGGGGGCAAACCTTTAACAACAGACCACTGGGGCCAGCCGGGCATCAGGGAATCATCCTTTGTGATTTCACGATAGGCAGTGGTGCTGCCCCCGTTTATATCGTACACGGTGAGCTTTATCAGGTAAGATCCATTGTTCAGGCCTGTAGCGTCAAAGGTGGCCATAAAACCATTTTTCACCGGGTTATTGCCCGTAGCGATATAAATGAAATTGCCCACTGGCTGCTCATCCTGAATAGGTGCATATTCTAGGGTATAATGATCAAAGCCTGTTCCCCTTGCAGACCCGTTTATCTCGAATACGCCTCGGGTAATGTAATGTTTATTACCATCTTCATAGGGGTGCGGCGTAGCTATATAGGCTGAAAGATCAGGAGACTGGTTTGAATAGTTAACCGCTGAATCGGCCTTTGTCTTTCCAAAACCATATAATGCATCCCAGCCGTAATACCCGCAATCCTGTACAGTCGTTATCATGATATCGCGTATCTGAGAGGCGCTCAGATACGGTTTCTTCTCAAGCAGAAGCGCAGCGATACCTGCCACGTGCGGTGATGCCATGGAGGTTCCGTCAAGTACTATATAATGATTACCGACTATGAATTGTTGAAAAAAATCATCTGTAGCCATGACAGAATTAGCAGCAAGCAAGGACAGAATCTTTGATCCCGGCGCGAAAACATCGACCCTCGGGCCGAAATTGGAAAAAGGGGAGATGGTATTGTAATATATATCCATAGACCCCACTGAAATCACCTGTTCATACGAAGACGGGTAGTGGAAGAGCGCGTTTGAAGTTTCATTGCCTGCGGCCGCCACGATTACACAGCCCTTATCGGCGGCATATGATACGGCATCTTCAAGAACGCTCGTAATAATATACCCGCCCCAACTGTTGTTGATGACGTCAACACCCATATCAGCTGCATACATCAGGGCCTGGGCCAACTGATATGTGTCGCCGCTTCCTTCATCATTAAGTCCTTTTAGAGGAAGGATCTTCGCCTTTGGAGCTACACCGATAATCCCGGTTCCGTTATTTCCGAGTGCAGCAATGGTCCCTGAAACATGTGTGCCGTGCCCTTGACCGTCGGTCGGACTGTTGTTATTTAAGACAAAATTCCAGCCATGGACATCATCTATGTATCCGTTGTAATCATCATCCATGCCATTACCCGGGATCTCTCCGGTATTGGTCCATATATTGGCCGCGATATCTACATGGTTGGCATCAAGGCCTGTATCGATTACGGCAACAACAATGCCGCTTCCCTGGGCTGTATTCCATGCGCTTTCCATTTCGATGGAATGAAGCCCCCAAAGATCCTGGAGACCATCCTGAATCGAACCTGAAGATGAAAAGTATGGGTCGTTAGGGGTCATTGCTATCTTAAAGATATAGTTTGGTTCTACCATTTCCACAAGAGGATGGCTTGAGAAATCGGCTACGGCCTTCTTGGCATCATCGTTTATAGTCAGCTTATAGGTATTTCGCATCTTATCACGAATAGCGGTAATATTTGATGGTTCTCCGGCTTTATCAAACAGTGGATTTGATGTGCAAACTGGGATAATCCCCGAGACATCATATTTTTCATACAGGTCTTTCAGGGACTGATCCATGTTTGATGATTGTATTGCATCTACATCTTTGGGGATATCTTCTGACGATTTAAAACGGATCAGTATTTCATCCTGAATGTAATTTAATCCTGCATCGGTATCGCTAACCGTGACTATATCCTTTTTCATGTTAGCGTATTTTTTGACAATACTCATATTGCCGGGGTTCATCTGATCGGCTTGATCGTTCTTATCGGTTTTTGGTGACACATAGGCAAAAACAGCCTGGCTGCAGAACAAAACGGATATAAGAACTACGATACTCCTTGTTTTCATCATCGCTGCCCCCTTTACGTTAAGCGTTTTACTTTACTGGAACCCGTTCACCACGATCCAGCCTACCACCTCGGTTGTATGTGCGATTTCGCTGTCACTAGACTCCTCTTCCTCGACCATTACCTGAACACCTGTTTCGGTAAGGCCCTGGTAACGAAGGGTCGCCGTATCGCTGCCACGATAGGTCTGCATGGCAGCAAGGAAGTGCGGCTCGACAAATACGTCGCCGTAGCCTACCTGATACCAGGCTTCAGTCACGGATGTACCCGTAAGGCCAGCCTTGACGGTATAGTCATCCACCAAGCCCGTTCCCTGGGTAATGGCCACATAGTTCACCTGTTCATAGCCGTGCACACCGCCGTCAGCGCTCCTGTTGAGCTCCTCTTCCTGAAGAGCGATAGCAAAACTCGCAGAGTTGATATTGTTCAGCCTTATCGCCGTGGCCTGCCCGTCATTGTCCGAGACCTGCTGCGCTAGGACCACGGGTGTTGAGCTGAACCCTTGAGCAAATCCTATGGTCTGCCACTGCTGGTTGACGTTATCGATCCTGCCGGCCGATATACTCAGGCCTCCCCATTCTTGCGTACCCGGGGTCATGGCAATGAACGAGACCGTCTCTGTTGTATGGGCACCATCTTTGTAATCCCATTCATCGAGCTGGAACTCAAAACCGGTCTCGGTCACATTGCGAACACGAACTGTTGTCGGGTCGCCTCCGTTATATGATAACGGGCCCATTACCACTATCGGCGCCTCGGCAAAGGCCTTATCAAAGCCTACCTGATGCCAGGTTGTGCTGTTTGACTGGCTGATTGTGAAGCTGCCGATCTCTATGCCCGCAGGTATATCCTGGTAAGTGGCACTGACCACTGCATCGGCTGATCCCATGATCAGCGTTGTGATCTCTGCTTTTATATCGGCTATAAGCACACTACCCGAAACCACTTCCCATCCGTAGAACTCAGAACCCGCAGGTGCTGCGTTTGCATCTATGGTGACTGTCATGCCCGCTTCGTAGATTCCGTCACCGCTTCCGCTGTTTATAGTGAGCACATATGTTTCCGGGGCAAGTACCTTGTATGTCGCTGATATCGATACAGCGTTCGCAGGCATGGTCAGCGTCGTTATCTCTGCATCTGTATCGGCTATTAAAGCATTACCTGAATTTACCACCCAATGGTCGAACTCATAACCGACAGGTGCTGCCTCGGCCTGGACATCCACGATAGTACCCGCCTCATAGCCGTTGTCACCACTTCCGCTATTAACCGTCAATTCATAGGTCTCGGTCGACTGAGATTGATATATTGCCGTTATTGTCACAGCGCCTGCAGGCATGGTCAGAGTTGTTATCGGCGCACCTGTATCGGCTATTGTAGCATTACCCGAATTCACCTCCCAATGGTCGAACTCAAAACCGGATGGTGCGTTATCTGCGGTAATAGATATATACGCACCCGATACGTAACTGCCGCTGCCGCTGCCGTTATTGACCGTCAGTGCGTAGGTCCCCGGTGCACTGTCTCTGTAGGTTGATGTTATCTCTGCCGCGGTTGATCCCATGGTCAGTGTCGTACTTGTTGCATTCACATCGGCTATTGTCGGACCACCAGAGTTGATCACCCAATGGTCGAATTCCTGACCTGAAGGTGCAGTATCCGCCGTTATGGTGATATACGCACCTGCCACGTAACTGCCGTCACCGTTACCGCTGCCCACGGTGAGTTTATGGGTATCCTGAGGTATATCCTTATCCAAGACGCCATTGACCTCAAATTCACAAATCCCCCAATAATAACTGGAATAACCACTTGTGACTACCAGCTTCAGCTTCTGTGCGGCTATACCGCCGAGGCTCAGCTTAAGTGGAGTCTGCGGCCTATCGGCAAGTGTACCGCTTGCTGCCATTGTATAATCGCTGCCGTTTGTCGATATCCATACCTGAACGTTTTCAGATAAATAGAAATTGCCATTGTATATTAGGGCCTCATACAGCTCTGTGCTCTCTCCGTCCCTGAACGTATATACAAACTCTTGAGATTCATGCGGATAAACCTGACTCAGCCATCCATCTTCATCTATCACCCCATCCGTAAGATGTGTTGCAGCATATGCAATAGAATATTGAGATGTATAACTCTCCAGGTTTCCACCATTTTCCGGCAGGACAACATTTACTGTCGGCACTGAAACCTTATAGCTCGCCATCACCTCTGCATCGCTTGAACCCATGGTCAGCATAGTGCTAGGTTCATTTATATCGGCTATTACAACATCACCCAAGACCACTTCCCATTTATCAAATTCATAGCCTTCAGGTGCCTGGTCGGCCGTGATAATGACTGTTGTGCCTGATGTGTAGCTTCCGTCACCGCTGCCGCTGACTACAGTCAGGGTATACATATAATCCTTGTATGTAGCGGTTACTGCAACCGAACTTGCAGGCATGGTCAGCATTGTGTTCGGTTCGTTTATATCGGCTATCGCCGGGCTTCCCGACATCACTATCCAGCGGTCAAACATCTGGCCTGCAGGCGCGTCGTCTGCTGTGATGCCGACTGTTTCACCTTCCTCGTAGTCGCCGTCTCCGCTTCCGTTGCTTACAGTGAGGTTATAAAGTTGGTTCTTGTATGTGGCCGTTATTTCAACTGAATTTGCAGGCATGGTCAGCGTTGTGCTCGATGAATAGATATCTTCTATCCCGGGTCTTCCAACGTTTACTATCCAACAGTCGAATACGAGACCCATTTGCAATTCGTCGGCCGTTATGGTGACCGTCGCATCCGTCGGGTAACTGCCGTCACCGGTTCCACTGTTTACCGTCAGGCTGTACAATTTATACTTATAGGTCGCGCTCACCTCGACATCGCCGGCAGGCATGGTCAGTGTGGTGATCGATGCATTGGCGTCGGCTATCTCCGGGCTTCCAGTGTTCACTGCCCACTTGTCGAACACCTGGCCGGAAGGCGCTGCATCGGCAGTGATAGTGATTGTCGCACCCATCGAATAGTTGCCGTCTCCGCTTCCGTCAACCACGCTCAGGCTGTAGGATTGATCCGTGTAGGTTGCGCTTACCTCGACATCACCTGCCGGCATGGTCAATATGGTGCTCGATACATATATATTTGCTATCTCAGGGCTGCCCGAGATGACTACCCAGCGGTCGAACACCTGACCGGTTGGTGCAGCGTCAGCCGTAATGGTTACTGCCTCGGCCATTATGTAGCTGCCGTCACCGGTGCCGCTACCCACGCTCAGGGTATAGAGCAGGTTCCTGTATGTCGCGGTTATAGAAACCTGACCTGCAGGCATGATCAGCGTGGTATCGGCTGCATTTATATCGGCTATATCCGGGCTGCCCGCATTGACCACCCAATGGTCGAACACCTGGCCGGAAGGCGCGTTATCTGCCGTAATGTCCACTGGTGTGCCTGCCTCGTAACTGCCGTCACCGCTTCCCCCGATAACGGACAGGGCATATTTTATCGGTTTATAGGTGGCATGTACCTCCACATCACTTGCCGGCATAGTAAGAGTCGTGCTGATCGCATGGATATCGGTGATATCCGGATCACCTGAAACGATTATCCACTGGTCGAATTCCTGTCCGTCAGGCGCTACATCGGCGATGATCATGACGGGTTTACCTTCGGGATAGCTGCCGTCTCCGCTTCCGCTGCCTACGCTCAAGGTATATTGTATCTGGGTATAGGTCGCAACGACCGTCGCGTCTCCCACTGCTGTCGTCAATTGGGTGGTAGATGCATAGGCATCGTCTATCTGAACGCTGCCGGAATCTACAACCCAATGATCAAACAGGTAACCCGACTGGGGTGTATCCGCGCTGATCGTTACAGCAGTACCTGTCTCATAACTGCCGCTGCCGCTTCCGCTCACTATTGTCAGATCATATCTCAATGCCTTATAGGTTGCGGTTACGCTTGCGTTTTCCGAACCCATGGTCAGGATTGTGCTTGGCGCTTGTGCATTCAGGATCTCAGGTGAACCATTATTGATGACCCAGGAGACAAACTCATAACCCGGCTGAGGAGTATCTGCAGTGATTGCAACCTCGGCACCGGATTCATAGCCACCGTCCCCGCTACCCTTGGTAACCGTCAGGGTATATTTTTTCGGTCTATAGGTAGCGTTTACCTCCGCATCATTTGACGGCATAATCAGGGTCGTGTTCGATGACGTGTCACCGGCTATCGAAGGACAGCCTGAGATTACTACCCACCTGTCAAACTCATAATCCATGGGGGCATCGTCTGCTGTTATGGTTACCGGCCTGCCCGCAGGGTAGCTCCCGTCACCGCTTCCGCTGCCCACGGTGAGTGTGTAGGTCACCAGTGTATATTCCGCTGTAACCTGTGCATCCTCAGGCCCCATGGTCAAGGTGGTGCTGGTTGCATATATATCCGTTATCTGCGGATTACCCGCATCGATCACCCAGTGGTCAAATACCAGTTCACTGATGCTGACCTTACCGAACACCTCTACCTCTGCCAGGGACAATACATTGCTGCCGTAGAGCCCTACCAGAACCGAATAGACACCATCGGCCGACATATTGATATCGGTTGTTGTGCCTGCTGTTCCTGGATAGTCCATGGTTGCAACCACTTCCCCGAACTCGTTCAGATAGTCCACGTGGAAGTCGGACAGACGATCACCGCAGCAATCCGTGCGGTTCCACAGGGTGACCTTGTTTATCTGGTGGGATGCCCCTAGGTCTACCTGCCACCAGGACTGTGCCTCGTCTTCGGTATGTGTGGTCGAACCCGCAGCAAAGTTTCCGTCTGTATTGCCGTCAACCGCCAGTGATGAAACCCCTCCGCTTACGGTCGAAGACTGGCTGGTCTGCTTGGCCAGGGCCACATTATTCTCATCTGCTTCAGAAGTCGTGATCTTCACTGCAGTACCTGTTGTATATTGTCCGTCTCCGCTGCCGTTTACAACACTCAGGTTATAGATGATCGGTTCATAGGTTGCAGAAACCGTTGCATCGCCGTAACCCATGGTCAGGGTGGTGGTCATTGCGTTGATATTCTCTATCACGGGGTTGCCGTCATTGATGACCCAGCCGTTAAATTCATAACCCGGCATCTCTGAATCGGCTTTGATCATGACCAATGCACCTGCTACATAACTGCCGTCTCCGCTGCCGCTTATAACGTTCAGGTCATATTTGCTGTCCTTATAGGTCGCGGTTACTGTCGCATCACCATACCCCATGGTCAGTGTGGTGATCGGCGAATCAACATCGTCTACAACAGCACTGCCGGCAACCGTCCATCCGTCAAATTCCATACCCGGCGATGGTGTGTCGGCCACGATCGTGACCTCTGTGCCCTGTTCGTATGCACCGTCCCCGCTGCCGTGCACAACGTTCAGGCTGTACTTTATATCCTTATAGGTCGTTCTAAGGCTCACATCGCCTGACGGCATGGTCAACGTCGTAACAGGATCATAGATATCCTCTATCGAAGGACTGCCGCCAACTATTACCCAGCGGTCAAACTCCTTGGCAAAGGGCGGGTTGTCCGCTGTGATCTCAACCACGGTACCTGATGAATAATTACCATCCCCGCCGCCGTTTTCTATTGTCAATTCATACAGTATCTCCGTATATGTCGCAGTGACTGTTGCATCGCCCATTGCCGTTGTTAGGATCGTGCTCGATGAATAGATATCTGCAATCAGAGGACTGCCGGAATTGATGACCCATTTGTCAAACACATAATCATAAGGCGCGTCCTCGGCTGCAATGTTCACATTCGTATCTGCAATGTAACTTCCACTTCCGCTGCCGTCTACCACTGTTAGCACATATTCTTTCTGCTTATAGGTCGCCCTTACAACGGCATCGCCATCACCCATGGTCAGGGTGGTGTTTGGTGCATGGATATCGGCTATTACACAAACACCGCTATCTAGAACCCATACTTCGAATTCATAATCTGTCGAGGGCGGATTGGCCGATATGTTTACCTCTGTTCCGGCCTCATAACTGCCGTCACCGCTGCCGCTCACTACCGTAAGCGCATACTTCTTATTCTTATAGGTCGCCGTGAGTGATGCATCATTAGACGGCATGACCAGAGTCGTGCTCGATGAATAGATATCTTGTACCGTCGGGTTGCCCGAATCCACCTTCCATCGGTCGAATTCCTGGCCGGCAGGTGCAGCATCAGCAATGATCGTGACGGTTACACCCTGCACATAGTTACCGCCACCGTCACCGTTATTTACCGTTAATGCATATTTTATCTCTGTATAGCTCGCGGTTATGGATGCATCGCCTACACCCATGATCAGGGTCGTATCCGATGCATTCAGGTCAGCTATCTGCGGAGAGCCGCTATCGATTACCCAAGAGTAAAATACATAACCTGACGGCGCATCGTCAGCCGTTATAGTGACTGTCTCACCTGCTTCATAACTGCCGTCCCCGCTGCCGTCAACAACACTCAGGGCATATTTTTTCGCCTTATAGGTCGCTGTTACGGCTGCATCGCTCGAACCCATTATAAGGGTTGCCGACAGAGCGTTGACATCGTCAATCAACGGACTGCCGGAGTTTACCACCCATGCGACAAATTCAAACCCGGCAGCAGGATCATCAGCCGTTATTGCGACCACTTCTCCGGATGGATAATTACCGTCCCCGCTGCCGCTACCTACACTCAGGACGTATAGCTTCTGCTTATAGGTCGCGTTTACCTCCACATCGCCCGAGGGCATGGTCAATGTCGTGCTTGATTCTGTTAAAGAACCTATCTGCGGGTTGCCCGATATGACGACCCATTGTTCAAACTCATAATCGGCAGGTGCCTCGTCTGCTGTAATCGTGACAGGCGTTCCCGCTGTGTAATCGCCGTCTCCGCTGCCGCTTCCTACCGTAAGGCTATATATCTTTTGCGTATAGGTGGCTGTTACGACCGCATCGCCTACACCCATGGTCAGGTTTGTACTGGATGCATATATATCGTCTATGAGCGGATCGCCGGCGTTTATCTCCCATTTGTCAAAGATCAGCTCGGAATCGCCGAGTATGTCGGTTTTTTCCACGATGAAGTTGTCCCAGACAGGCCTTCGGGCATGGCCTCCCAGACCGACCTTTCCTGAACTCAGGTATAACGGTTCAGACACACTCAAAACAAGGGACCCTTGCGAGCTAAATTGCATCACACCGGAACTGTCCACATCTATTTCCCAGGTACGCAGGGCATCTCCGCTGTCTATGTCAACGCCGGGACCTGTCGAACCGATCTGACTGGTTATTCCATCGATACATCTTTCAAATACGCTGTAAGAACCGTCATTGACACTCAGGCGGTACCAGTTGTCTTGGTTCTGATAGAAGAAATAGACATAGAAAGAACCGATACCATCACCGATGTTGAGGGTATAATCTTCCACTTCTCCATAGTTGAATGTCCCGCAATACGGTGGTGTTGAATTATACGACATGGAAACACGCATGCGGGTGGTTCCCATTGCCGATGTCGGAATCGTGAAACTGCCGCTTACTGTAGAGCTCCCCGAGTTGCTGAACACCTCTTCAGCGGGATCTTCAAAATCTCCGTCCCGGTTATAATCTATCCAGATCTTCCAGTATTCCGTATAGGAACTGCCGGAAAAACCGGGGGTCAGGCTCACGGATAGGGTATCACCCGATGAAACATCGAGTATCTGAGACGCAAAATCGCTGTAACCTGAAGCACCGGATGTATTATCCAGTGAACCTATGTGAACACCTGCTATCCATTCGTAATTATTAGTATTGCCTGAGGATGTACAGTAATCACCTGCAACTTCCGTTGTTGCACTGACATCTACGCTGATCTTCACGTCCCGGCCGTGCTCGGAACTTTCGTTCAGGGTCACATGATCATCCTCATCCCCGCCCTTGATCCATTCCAGACGGCTGTTCTGTTCGCTGTATAGCGGCAGGCCGCCGTCGGTGAAGTTGACCTCTGCCCAGCCGGTGTAGGACAATCCCTGGTTGTCGTTGAAGTCGTCCGTAATCGTACTCCCCTGAGATAAATCTTCAGGGTCATCAGCTGTAATGGCTACTGTTGTGCCTGTTTCGTAACCGCCGTCTCCGCTTCCGTTTATCACCTCAAGCCCATATATGATCGCCTTATAGGTTGCGGTTACTCGGGCATCGCTGTAGCCCATCGCAAGGGTTGTGGTCATTGAATCGGCATCTGCCAACTGAGGGCTGCCGTCATCTATTACCCAACCGTCAAACTCATAACCGGGCATAGGCGAATCCGCTGCTATCGTGACCACCTCACCTGCCACATAATCGCCGTCTCCGCTTCCGCTGACTACCGACAATGCATACATGATCGGCTTATAGGTCGCAGTGACCTTTGCATCGGCTGAACCCATGGTAAGAGTTGTGGTTGTCGAATGGACATCAGCGATCACAATACTGCCGGAATCTATGGTCCATACTTCGAAAATATAGCCGGTTGACGGTGCATCGGCTGTGATTGCGACCACTGTGCCTGATTCGTAATCGCCGTCTCCGCTGCCGCTAACCACGATCAAGTCATATAGCTTGTTCTTATAGGTTGCTGTTACGCTCGCATCTGCCGACGGCATGGTCAATGTCGTGCTCGGCGATGTAGAATCACCTATGACCGGACTGCCCGAGTTTATCACCCAGCAGTCAAACTCCTTATCTGCCGGTGCGGTATCTGCCGTGATCGTCACTATGGCCCCTGCCGAATACTGTCCGTCACCGCTGCCGCTAACTACCGTCAATTCATATTCTTTGACCTTATAGGTCGCGGTTACGCTCGCATCGTTTGACGGCATGGTAAGCATAGTATCAGGCGCTGTGAAATCATCTATAATCGGACTGCCGGAGACTATTGTCCAACGGTCGAACACCTTACCGGAAGGTGCATTATCGGCAGTTATAGCAACTATGGTACCTGCCGAATACTGTCCGCCACCGCTGCCGCTACCTACTGTCAGGTCATATTTCATCTCTGCATATGTCGCTGTTACGGTTGCGTCACCGATGGCTGTTGTCAATGTCGTGCCGGCTGCAAATATATCAGCGATCTGGGGGTCACCATGATTGATAACCCATCTGTCAAAGACATGATTTGCCGGTGCAGGATCAGCGGTTATGGTAACATTTGAACCCATTACATAGTTGCCGCTTCCGCTGCCGTTACTGACCGTCAGGGTATATTCGGCAGGCTTGTATGTGGCGGTTACGGTTGCATCCTTATTACACATGGTAAGCGTAGTGCTCGACGCATTTGCATCGGCAAGCTGCGGGCTGCCCGAGTTGATTACCCAGACATCGAATTCATAACCCTGAGGAGCTGATGCGGCTGATATTGTAAGCACGGTTCCTGCCGCATAATCACCGCTGCCGCTTCCGCTCACAACCGTCAGTGTATAGGTTATGTCTTCGTATATTGCGGTTACTACGGCATCGGATGTCCCCATGGTCAGGTTTGTGCTCGGGGCGTTCATATCGGCCACCTGCGGGCTGCCCGATTCTATCAACCATTTGTCAAAGACCTTGCCCGAAGGCGCTGTGTCCGCTGCGATGCCTACATGCTCGCCTGCCTCGTAGCTGCCGTCTCCGCTCCCGCTGTTTACGGTTAAGGCATAGGTTTGTGATCCTCCACTGATGTTGATTGTATAATCTTCTACTTCTCCATAGCTGAATGTCCCGCAACATGACGGGGACGAACCATATGACATGGAAACACGCATGCGGGTGGCTCCGGTTGCCGATGACGGAATCGTGAAACTGCCGCTTACTGTAGAGCTTCCAGAGTTGCCGAACACCTCTTCACCGGAGTCTTCAAAGTCCCCATCCCGGTTATAGTCTACCCAGATCTTGTAGTATTCCGTATAGGGACTGCCGGAAAAACCAGGCGTCAGGCTGACTGTTATCGAATCATTCGGTGAGACATTAAGGGTCTGAGATGTAAAATCCGTGTAGCCTGAAGCACCGGATGTATTATTCATGGAACCTATCTGCACACCTGCGATCCATTCGTAACTATAATCGCTGCCTGAGGACGTACAGTAATCATTTCCACCTTGATCCTTATATGTTGCTGTTATTTCAACATCTCCGGCCGGCATGGTCAATGTGGTACTGGATGCATTGACATCGGCTATAGCAGGGCTGCCCGATGTCATTACCCACTGATCAAAGACCTGGCCCTCCGGTGCCTGATCCGCATTGATAACCACGACAGAACCTTCTTCGTAACTACCGTCTCCACTTCCCGAGTTTATTGTCAAGGCATAACGCGGGTTGGCATCCTCGATGCGTTTCAGATACCATCTCTGGTAGTTTGAAGGAGAATCCGTTTCTATAACCGAGAGCTCAATCATTAAATCGTTTGTAAAACTAAGCATCTTGCCATTGGCTTTTGACTCCAGCTTGTATGCACCGTCTGCCTTGGAAATCAATCGCCACATCCGGTCATCATCGCTGCTGCACGTCTTCATCTCTACCTGGCTGCCGGCAACATTACTATTCGTGGACAGACAATGACCGTCGAGTTCTATCCTGAAGTATTCACCGTCTGCCACCATGCTCCACAACTGGCTCGGATTCCTGTCGCAGACCATTTCTCCGATATCCTGGCCGCAATCATTCATACATGTGCCTGAGCCTTTGCATTCAAAGGTGTAAAGCCCGGGCTCCATGGTAAAGAAATCTCCAATCTGTATTCCATCTGCCGCCGCGGGATCGAGGTTGGAGGATATCTCCAAACGATACATACTGTAAGGCGTTTCAGAGTTTATCATGTAGGTGTTTGTCACCATCCTGCCCGAGAAGGTTTCTCCTGACCGGGTGTCCAGGGTGGTCCAGTTTGTCCCGTCATTGGAGGCCAGAAGTTGCCAGTCTCTCGGGTCGCGTTCCGGATGGTCATTGGCCGAAGCAATGCGATAACTGCTGATGGCCTTTGCCGTACCGCCGGGCAATTCATATTGAATCCAGCCGGAATCTTCGAAGGTGAGCCACTTTGTATAAAGGTTGCCGTCAAAGGCCATCTCTTTGGTTTCATATGGCGGATTCTCTCCGCTTGCCGTGATTACAGGGTCCAGGGTGACCGGATGATTGTACATCACCGTCATCTTGTCCAGCTTTGGCCCTCCGCGATTTGTACTGTTCATTATGCGGATCTTGTTTCTGCCCTTTTTCAACTGCACACTGATCTTTTCCTCGCCCCATCTTGACGACTGCATCTTAAAGGGACAGGTTGCATAGAAATCCATTTCGCCCACCACCTCGGAATTCACGATAAGGTAGCAGTTGCGCGGGCGTTTGGGCCTGCGATTGACATACCGAAACGTCAGATCGAATACCCCGTCATCGCTGGCATAGATATCATTCCATTCTATAAATGAATAGTACCTGCGTATCTTCATATAACCGCGACCCGTATAGCCGGGATATCTTTTCCTGAAACAGCTGCGGAATTTGCTTGTGAAGTCCTCTGCCTGGTATACATTGTCTCCATCGATCTGGTCGCAGACATCCCCTATTCCGTCACCGTCCTCGTCTGCCTGGTCGGGATTGAATTTGTGCGGGCAATTATCGATCTCATTTTCCACGCCATCCCCATCGATGTCCGATTGTTCTATGTATATGGCGACGACCTTTGTGTCGGTTTCCTTGATGGTTATATATGTGGACGCAGCGTATCTGTTAAAGATATCAGGATCACCATATTCCGCAAACCAACGGTCAAACACCTGACCCTGCGGTGCAGGGTCAGCTTTTATCGAGACGGTTGAATCTGCTTCATAATCACCGTCACCATCTCCGTTTTCAACGATCAGTTCATAGGTCTGCCCTATATCATCCCTGTATAACGCCGTAATGGTTGCAGCTCCATATCCCATGACCAAGGTGGTGTTCTCATCCTCGGTTTCGTCTATCAGGACCACGCCGGAATCGATCTCCCACATGTCGAATATCATGCCTGCAGGGGCGGCATCGGCCATAATGGACACGGTTGCACTGCCTGAATAGCTTCCGCTGCCTAAGCCGTTGTTTACGGTCAGGTTATACTTTTGTGCATTGTCCGGTATCTTCTTCATGTACCAACACTGGTAGTTTGACAAGGAATCAGGGGTGATCACTGCCATCTGCTGAGACAGATCATTTGTAAAACTGAGCATCTTGCCGTCTACCTTTGACTTGAATTTGTAGGAATAGTCGCTTACGGACACCATCTCCCACAGCCGGTCATCATCGTTAGTGCATTCCTTGAGCTCTACATAACTGCCTGCGGTCGTGCCGGTCGTTGCAATGCACATATCGTTCTGTTCGAGCCTGAAATAATCGCCATAGGCCACCACGCTCCACAACTGGCTTTCTTCCCTATGACAATCCATCTCTGTAATGATACCGTTATCGTTTGTCATGCATGTACTTGTGCCTTTGCATTCAAGCGTATAAAGACCGGCGCTCATGGTGAAAAAGTCTGCAATCTGTATGGAATCCGCCAGGTCCGGATCATTATTGGAGAATATCTCCATGCGGTATATCTTATATGGGGTAATATTATTAAAATAATAGGAATTCATCGTACATCTGCCTGCAAAGGTCTGATCGGTCCTGACATCCAGGGGCACATAGTTTATACCGTCTTCAGAACCCAAGACACGCCAGGATTTCGGATCCCTCTCAGGATGGTCATCTCCCGAAGAAACCGTGTAGCCGCTTACAGCCTTTGCCATGTCGCCTGGCAGATCGTATTGTATCCAGGCGGAATCCTCAAATGTGCGCCACTTGGTCATGACACTTCCGTCAAAGGCCATTTCTTTGGTATCATAAGGCGGATTTTCACCGCTGGCCGTTATAACGGGATTCGGGGTAATCTCGTGATTATACATGACCGTCATCTTGTCCAGGTTTGGTCCGCCGTTACCTGTATTGATCAACAGACGGATCGTATTTAGGCCCGAATCCAGTCTGACGCTTATCTTTTCAAAACCCCACTTGGTCCAGTCGTGAAACGGTCCGGTTGCAAAAAAGTCCAGTTTGCCCACGGTTGTACCATTAACAATTACATCGCAACCTCGCGGCATATCAGGCCTGCCGTTGGCATAGCGAAAGCCAAGCTCGAATATGCCCTCGTTGGCGGCATCGACATTGTTCCATTCCACATAGGCCCCGTTTTCTCGAATATCTTCAAAACCAGCTCCGGTATATCCGCTGTGGTCGTTCATGGTATAACTGTGGAGCTTATCAGTGCTGTCTTCAGCCTGATAGACATTGTCGCCTATCACCTGATCACAGGCATCACCGAGGCCGTCCGTATCTGCATCCGCCTGGTCGCTATTGGCATGATAGGGACAGTTGTCATATATATTTTCTATTCCGTCATCATCGTTATCCAAGCTTGTTCTGTATTTGGCGATGATCTTTGTCGCGCTTGGACCCATGGTCACGGTCGTATTCTTAGAATACCTGTCAGCGATCATAGAATCACCGTATTGTACATACCACCGGTCAAATTCCTGGCCTGATGGCGCTGCATCGGCCGTGATAGACACCCTAGAATCGGCCTCGTAGGCGCCGTCTCCGCTTCCGCTTTTCACAATCAATTCATATGTTTGACCTAACTCGTCTCTGTAGACTGCCGTCACGGTTGCCGGGCCTGATCCCATGGTGACCTTGGTGGTCGATATCTCGGTATCTCTGATAAATGCATCACCGGATTCTGTTATCCAATTACTGAATATTGACCCTGAAGGGGCTGTATCAGCCGTGATCGTGACGACAGCACCGGGTTCATAATCTCCATCCCCACTGCCGCTGTTAACCGTAAGGGTATAGATCTGTATACCTGCACTGATGTTGATTGTATAGTCTTCCACCTCTCCGTAGTTGAATTGGCCGCAAGATGTTGCAGCCGAATCATATGACATCAAAACACGCATTCGGGTCTCACCTTGAGCTGATACCGGAACCGTGAAACTGCCGGTTACTGTAGAGGTTCCGGAGTTGTTGAACACCTGCTCACCGTTATCTTCAAAATCTCCGTCCCGGTTATAGTCTATCCAGATCGTCCAGTATTCCGTATAGGAACTGCCGGAAAAACCGGGTGTCAGGGTCACGGAGATGGTATCACCCGATGAAACGTCGAGTATCTGAGACGTAAAATCGCTGTATCCTGAAGCACCGGATGTATTATTCAGTGAACCTGTATGAACATCTTCTATCCATTCGTAACTATAATCGTTGCCCGAGGACGTACAATAATCACTGCCTGAGATAGAGAATTCCGTCGTCTCTGATGATGAGAATTCACCACCTGAGACAATCTGAGAATTATTGCCGTCGGTTAGTGTATATGAACCGTTCCCGTAGCTGCAGCAGATGCCGTCACCATAGGAATCATAGATAATGAATTCATAATCCCCATCAGACAATACAAGGGCTTGCGTATAATCGGAATAATCGTTGTAGCCGCTACCCGAATACAGGACTGATCCGCCTGCATTTTTCAGTTCCCAGCTTGTCTCGGACCCGTATTTATCGGTTGCAAGGTTTAAGGTGACATCGCTTACATACGCCATAGCCGGCGTTATAGAAAAACCGACTACTATAAAAAGGAACAGAAACAAACTTCTACGAAGCATGCCCATTGAATGCCTACAGAAAATATTCTTCATATCATTACCCCGTGATCAAAAATTTATTTCAAATCCCCAATTTAATTACTATAATATCAAGCACGTTATATGCCATTTGATTCAAATTGTATTTTCAGACACTTAGTCTATATATAACGTCGACAGACCAGGGGCATGGGTAAATATTTACCATCCACTATGTAATCATTTACCACTATATATGGTTTATGGTGAATATGTTTCAGATCTCTTTTTCTGTAGTATATTGTTGAGCTGATACTATCCATACACCTCTCCTTAGACAGACTAATCTATTTTTAAGACAAGAAAGCATTCAAGGGAACAACAAGCCCCGATATTTCAGGTGGTTCCTTATCTATAAATTTTATATATCAGCAGGCTCTATGACTGACAATGACTAAAATATATGGCATTACAAAGGACCAGTCTTGTCAATGAATCCAGCATCTCGGGCTTGATCAATCCCTTTATCTTCTGATGGGTCCTGTCTTCCACCCAGAGATTTATGGTTTTCCTGGCGGATTCGGTCTGTTTTGCAAAATCAACGAATCTCAGTCCTGCGCCGTAAAATCTCTTATTCATGGCAAGCGCTGTGGATATACTGTAGGGCAAAAAGAATATATTCCCTTGTTTTTCTCTGAGTTCCTAATAGAGATCAAAACCGAAATCGCTGTTGGCCTTTACCAAAATCTGCATACCTCCATTTATTTCTGCAAAGACAGACGGACATATCAAAAAAACACACATTACGATGATCATGTTAACATAAGCAGATCTCATCCCCCCCCTTTTATAAAGGCCTATATGGCGGAATGCAGCACCTCATGGATTGCATACGCCATTTCATTATAACTGAACGGTTTTTCCACAAAACCGGCAATGCCCTCTGCCTTTGCTCGACTGATATCGATATTATCGATAAAACCCGTCATAAGGATAATGGGAATATCCGGCCTGACCTTCATTATCTCCCTGGCCAGCTGTATGCCGGTCATCCGGGGCATGGCATAATCGGTCAGGACAATGTCGAACCTCCCGGGATCTCTCCGGAAGATCTCGAGGGCATGCTTACTTTGCTGTTCTCCGGTTACACTGTAGCCTATACGCCCCAGCATCTCTTTCAGGCTTTCTACAATGGTCTGTTCGTCATCCACGACAAGGATGCTCTCCCCACCACCTCTCTCAACAATGTTTGGCACCTTTGAAAGGTCCTGCTCCCCGGCAGTGGCGCTGGGCAGGTATACACTTATCCCGGTTCCTTTGCCAAGGGCACTCTCGATATCTATATAGGCGCCCATGGCCGTTACTATCCCATGGACCGTCGACATGCCCAGCCCGGTCCCCCTTCCCTTCTCCTTTGTGGTAAAGAAAGGATCAAAGATGCGTTCCATGGTAGCTCTATCCATTCCACACCCTGTATCCCGGACAGTCAACCTTATGTACGCGCCTTCATAAAGCCCCGGCTTGTCCCGAGCAAGGTCTGCATCCACATCCACGCGTTCAAGACCCACATAAAGAACCCCGCCTGTTTCCTCCATGGATTGAAATGCGTTGGCGCACAGATTCATGATGATCTGGTGAATATGGGTCGGATCGGCAATCACTGTATCGTTTTCCAGTGAAATTTCCTGCCTGATGTCAATGGTCGTCGGTATGGATGCCCTCAAAAGCTTCATCACCTCTTTTACAATCAGGTGAACCATCACCGGCCTTGGTTCCACCTCTACCCTGCGGCTGAACGTGAGGATCTGTTTCACCAGTTCCCTGGCCCTTTCCGCGGCATTGAGCACCTCGTCAATATGCATGCAGGCCATGCTTGTTTCATCGAGGTCTTCTTTTGCAAGCTCGCTGTAGCCCATCACAGCGGAGAGGATATTGTTGAAATCATGTGCGATCCCGCCTGCAAGCGTGCCTATGGCCTCCATCTTCTGTGCCTGTGCAAGCTGGGCCTCAAGACGTTTACGCCCTGTTTCGTCCCTGACTACACCCTGGTACCCCACAATATTACCATCTTTGTCTTTTAATGAAACAGCGGTAATGGTTGCCGGAAAGATCGTCCCGTCGAGCTTTTTGAGATTGGTCTCATGGGCTGCAATGTATCCCCCTTTGTCGATTATCTTCGTAAAGGCCGCACTTTCTGCGGGATCTGCGTAGATGTCCTTTTCTACATTTATCTTATCCAGGTCTTCTCTCTTTATGCCGAAAAATTTAAGGCCAAAATCGTTTATGTCAATAATCTTGCCTTCAGCACTTATTATATAAACAATATCTTTGGATGCCTCAAAAAAACCCCTGTACTTTTCCTCGCTACGACGCAGCCGATCCTCGGCCTGTTTTATTGGTGTTATGTCTATCAGCGAGGAAACGCTCTTTTCGGTCCCAGGTATCATACCGGCCTTTATAAAGACGTCCTTTATGGTTCCCTGCCTGTCCACAAAGCGGAAGGTATATTCCGTGGGGACATTCGTGCCGCCCCTCCTCCTTTCGGCAAAGACCTCCTTCATCCATTGAATGTCCTGTTTGTCAACATACTCGAACCACTTCTTTTCACCCTCTATCTCTTTTCTGGAATGCCCGCTGAGTTTTTCGAAACCGGCATTGGCCATTGATATAGTACCGTCTTTTTCGAGGATCACGGTGGCCGCTCCTGTATTCTCAAAAATACTGCGGTAGCGCTCCTCGCTCTCTTGCAACTCTTTATCGGCGCGATGCAGATCGGAAACATCAGAGACAGTCACGATCTGCCCCCTTGATGGATCCTCTAAATCCAGAAAATTGATCCTTATGGCGCAATCGAATAGAGTGCCGTCCTTGCGGACCCATACGGTCTCTATCCTGCGCATCTCCGGTGTTTCGGCAAGGTCGTAGAGCTTGCGACCCACTCTTTCATATTCCTGTTGATCTACATAGAAGACACGGGCGCTTTTTCCCTCCATAGCCCCTTCTTCATACCCCAACATGCGGCACATGGCCTTGTTCGCCCATTCCATTTTACGGTCTTTGACCAGGCCGATGCCTATCGGGGACGTATTGAGTATAGTCCCTAACCTCTTTTCATTGTCTATCAGGTTCTCTTCTGCTTGCCTGCAATCGAGGGCATTCCCGATAATCTCTGATGATATGTGAAGAAGCTTTATGTCATAGTCTTTCCACTTGCCAAATCGTGTGATGTTGTCAAAGCCAATGAACCCGGAAAGTTCGCGTCCTATATATAGAGGAAATACCAGAACTGATTTTACTGCCTGATCTTCAAGGATCTTTCTCTCAGCCCTTGCCTCTTCGGGCATCTTTGAAACATCTTCAATATGGATATCCTTTCCCTCACGAAGCCTTTTCATCCACCATGGAAATGTATCGACAGGCAGATCCCGGAGGATATCCATCATCGCTGTAACACCCTTGGTGCACCATTCGTGGGTGTTGCTCATCGTGGTCCCATCCTTGCTGAACCGAAAGAGATATACTCGACTCGCACGGCTTAGTTTACCCATGTCATTAAGAGAGTCATCTATGGCACCATCAAGGTCAGAGGCACCTACAAACCTGGCCGATAAAACGGAAATGGCCTTTTCCAGTTCAAGCCTGTTTTTGATATCCGTTTCCGAGAGTCTGCGCTCTTTGATACGGGAAAGATATGTCATGACAAAGGTCCCGATGGCTGCAATCAGAAAGGTCTCGAACAATGCCTCTTTCCAGTTTGTTTCCGTGGCCTGTGCTCCAAAAACAAGATAAGGTATGTCCAGGAGTTCGTTAAGCCATATAAAGACAATTATAGCTATAAATGATGCTAGTACGATGTAGCGGATGCATAGATCCGAAAGAGGCAGTACAGATCCTGTCTTTTCCACGGGGGAAGGCCATGTTTCATTCACAGAGACAGGAGATGGATCAGTATTTTTCCGTCCCTTGTCTGAAGGGTTCACTGACCCAGCTTCTCGCATCTTATCCTGCACAGTAAATATACCCCTGAAGTAGTCCGTTTACATCAATATCCATCAAAGGCCTTCGATGTCCTACACCGTGCTTTGTGCGTATCATCCTTTTTTAAGGATAGCTGTTGTCTTATATAAATCAAGATAATTATTTTTTTGCAGAATATTAATATATTAATATTTTATACCGAATAGATTATAAATTAGACAATGTTTGTTTGACAAAGGAGGGGAAAATGGTCAGAATCAACATCAATACATTGTGTATTTCTTTATTGATAATAATCGGTCTTTCATTTCCATGTTCGGCCCAGGACGGGAAATACCGCATAGATGTGCTGCAGGTAACCGATATCGAGCAGTTCGATTACTGTATGGAGAACTTTCTCAAGGTGCTTGGATCAAACGGGATCATCCAGGGCAAAAACCTCGTACTAAACAGAAGGATCATAGACTTTGATCTGGATAAAGGCGGCCTGTGGAAAAAGATGGGGGTCCTGTTTCAGATCAAGAAACAGGCCTCGCTCATTGTCAAGGAACGGCCGGATCTCGTTCTTACCATAGGCACGCCTCCGACAAAGTATGCGAAAGACAAGATCATCAAGGCGGGTATTCCCCTTGTATTCACCGCAGTGGCAAGCCCGATGGCGGCGGGATGCAAGTCCTTAACCGTTGCAGGCCCTGGATTTACCGGCGCAACCATGTATATGGATATTAAAAACTTCCTCAAGATTACCCATCTGGCCTTCCCTGAAATGAAGACCTTCGGCGTTATCCATAGTGATAACGAAAGTGCACTCTCGCAGCTGGAACAGCTCAAAGGTGCTGAAGGATTCCAGGAGATGACCTTTATAGGCAGGGAGGTTAACAAAAAAGACAGCATCATCCCTGCCGCACAAGAACTCATCAAGCAAGGTGCCGAGGCATTCCTGATCCCCATAGACAACTATTACGGCATGAGAAAAAACCAGCCGTGCATCGACCTCGCAAAGATAAGCCTTACACATAAGATCCCGATCATATCGATGATGTATTACAAAAATCCCGGCGCGGTGTTGTATATCGGTTCGGATATCTACAAAATCGGAGGATTATCCGCCGGCCATGTAGTCAAGATCCTCAAAGAAGGCGCCAGCCCTGCTGAACTGCCTATTCTCAGACAGGAGGATCTATCTATAATGGTGGATGTCGACAGATTAAAGGCCATGCAGATCGAGCTGCCCCTGCAAATCCTGCAGCTTGCAAAAGGGATAAAGTAGCTACCCATAATCTAAATTATGGATAACCGGTTTTTCCCACAGGCGGTTACTATGCGGGCATCTCAAGGCCCTGTTATATCTGTTCACGCCCATTGCCGTCATTTTGAGTGATTAGCGGAACAAGGGTATACCGCCCATACAGGACAATAGCGATAAATGCGATGAGCCCTGCAAGGATGATAAGCAACAGGCCGTAGTCCCGGCGCACGATCAGCCGTGCCTGATTTTCGCCCAGGCCTTTGTCCATAAAGGAGAGGTGGAAGGTATAGCCCAGTTGAAATCGCGGGTGCATGGTCTGAATCTTCATTATTGTTTGATCACCGCCTGAGTTAACGGCCTTGAGAGATGCCGCAATACCCATACGGGTCACCTCATTGTCTATGACTCGGGTAATCTTTTCAACCTCCAGGGCCTCTATGGTGATACCGGTTCCCGGTACCCGGGTCTTGGTGCCTGCATCTAGAATGACCTGCTCGTTGTACCCGATGAACTCGCTCACACAGTGTCCTCCCAGGGCAAGGACAAAGGCGAGATGAAAGAGGATGATGCTGATCTTTCTCAGAAGACTGTTTCTATACCGGAGCGTCTTCACATATTCACTCAGGCAGATGACGGTGTTTACCGCCAGGGCCAGCAGCAGCACAAAGAGCGTAAAGATCCAAAGGTAAAGCCATGGCCTTGATGCCACTGAATCCACCCAGGCAGGCATGAGCATGGAGTTGAGTTTCTTGAACACGGTTTCATGCCGGGTGGAGACAACTACACCTACAAAAAGGTTAACGGAGACAGCGATCAGAAGCCAGAAAGCCAGATCAACCCGGGAGAAGAATCTCCACAGCCGATTCATTGGGCACCTCCTGTCAGGACAAGGATCGCCCCGGAGAGTTCATGATGAAACACGATAAACGATATCGGCAGCAGACCCATCGCCACCAACAGGGCATACAGCCTTCGAGACAGACGCATATAGGGGGCATGCAGTATAGCCGCATACAGGCACCACGTGCTTGCGCTGGCCAGGTGACGGGCGCTCCAGGAAAACGGATAGGACCATCCGATAAATGCCCATACGGCACCGAGAACCTGGGACAGGGTAAAGACGACAAAACCCCACAGTATGCACTGCCTGATGGCCCTGCCCGTGTCACAACATACAATGAGCTCGGCCAGGGCCATGAAGATACCTGCTGAAAAGAACGCCATACTGATAGCTTCCGTGAGGAAAAAAAGCGGGGCAACGAGCACCTGCTCTTTCACCGAGGGCAGCGCCTTTTCCGGCACAGGTATAAATGCCGCAAGCGAGCAGAGCACCAGGGCGATGGCTACAATACGCCCGGAAGCGTCTTGTTCTGTTCGAAAGAGATACAAAACGATCATCGCCTCAAAGGCAGGAAGGGCGAGAAGCTCGTTTACTGTAAGGGCAAAATACCAGTCACCGCCCACGAATCCTTGCATTGCGAGGAAACCCGTGTTCAGGGTGATGCCCATGAAGATCAGGATAGTGCCGGCGCGTTTCATGCGGGCGAGGTATGCCAGTGTTGCTCCGGCATAGAGGAGCAATGCGGTTATCAGGATACTGTGTTCGTTCATACGGTGATCTCCTGTTTGAGTGTCAAGGTATGCTAATCAGAACATATATTAAAAATCAACCGGAATCTTTCGGGTTGTACAAAACTTGACTTTGGGAAATTAAATATTATCTAATGAGTTTATATTATGATCATATAAATGGAGGATATACTATGGCCGATCATACCCATCCTCTGGAAGATAACGAGATCAAGCTGTCTATCCTAGATCAGATACCTACCCCTGTAACGGCTATTGATCTTGAATACAATATCGTTTTTATGAATCCTGCTGGTTGCCGATGGTTTCAGATGGAACACGGAGAGATTGTCGGCCGTAAATGCTATGATATATTACGCACCCCGCATTGTCAGATACCCCAATGCCGAGTGGGTCAGGCCATAAAGGAAGACAAGGTCCTGGTGGCACGTAATGAGCTTGTTTATCAAGGCAAGCCTATCCTTATCGAATACACCGCGGCACCGCTCAAGAACTCCGAAGGTAAAATCATCGGAGGACTCGAGTATATTGTAGACATCACCGAGAGGATCAGGACCGAGGAGATTCTTCAAAAACAGAGCCAAACAATACTCGAACTCTCGCTGCCGGCCATCAAGCTTTGGGATGGAATCGTGTTCCTCCCACTGGTAGGGGCCATCGATACATTGCGTGCCAAACAGATTATAGAACGACTGCTCAATGCCATTGTAGCAAACGAGGCCCGTGTGGTGCTCCTCGATGTCACAGGCGTGCCGATAATTGACACCGCTGTGGCCCAGAACCTCATGAATACGGTATCGGCCTCACGCATGTTGGGTGCGGAGGTTATAATCACCGGCATCAGTCCGGCCACTGCCCTGACCCTCACCAAACTCAACGTCGATCTATCCCAGATCCGCACCAGAGGATCACTCAAGGCCGGTATTATCGAATCCTTCAGGTATCTAAATTTACGGATAGAGTCTATACAAGGAAAATAGACATGAAAGTTCCGATCTTACGCATCAGGGATATCCTTCTGACATCGATACAGATGGATCTTACGGATAAAGATGCCCTTGATTTTCAAGATGATGTACTCAATATGATACGTTCTACAGATGCCGCGGGGATAGTAATCGACATCACGGCTCTTGATGTTGTGGATTCTTTCATGGCCCGCACACTCAATGAGACCGCCAGGATGGTTAGGATACTTGGAGCGGAGGTGGTCATCTGCGGCATGCAGCCCTCGGTTGCCCTGACCCTGGTGGAGATGGGCCGTGAGTTGATGGGAGTCAAGACCGCCCTCAACCTGGACCAGGGTCTGGAAATGTTAAATAGCGCTGTCAAGGTCCGTGAGTTGGTTGGAAACAAAGGTGATCAAGCTTAATATCAATAGCCAGGTTGATGTTGTCACGGCCCGGCAGAAAGGCCGAGAAATGGCTTGCAAACTGGGCTTTAGCACTGCCGATCAGACACGTCTGGCAACAGCCATATCCGAGTTGACGCGTAACGTGATCCAGTATGCCGGCAACGGCACTTGTGTCATTTCCGACGAATCAAACCATCAGATGATCAAGGTACAGGTAACTGTCGAAGACCATGGCCCAGGCATCCCGAATATCGATAAGGCCCTTGAGTACGGCTATACTACAGGCAATGGTCTTGGCGCGGGCCTGCCGGGAGCCAGAAAACTGGTCAGCCATTTCATGATCGAATCCAGTCCGGGCTATACCTGTGTGGTGATTTCTATAAGCATGAAAAGGACCTGATTATGCAGGCACAGATAGGATGTATCAGCAAGCCTTTCAAGGGCGAGCAATACTGCGGCGATCAATGTGCTTATTGGCATAAGGACCACAAGATCACCCTATGTCTGGCAGATGGCCTCGGCCACGGCGAGGCGGCCTATATAGCGGCAAAGGCTGCCGTGGATTATGTAGATCAGCACATTGATGATCAAATCACACACATCTTTACCGGCTGCAACCTTAAGATCCGCAATACAAGAGGTGTGGCCATGGGTATCGCGCAAATCGATGAAGATGCCCGCGAACTTATCTATGCCGCTGTGGGGAACATCCGTGCCATGATAGTCAGGGTACTGTCCAGTGGGTATAAAGACATACACCTGTTAAGCGATAACGGAATAGTGGGCGCGGGTTACAGGGCACTAATGCCTGACAGGATTAAACTTATGCCCGATGACCTGGTAATCATGTTTACCGACGGGGTAAAAGATATAATCGATCTTGCATCCTTCGATCAAGCGTTATGCCGGGATGTGCAAAAGCTGGCGCACGAGATCATCCGCCAATGGGGATGCGACACGGACGATTCCGCAGTACTGATATATAAAAGAGAGGTCGGGTGATGATAAAGGCATCGATTCAGTCAAGATATAACGCCTTGCTCAGAAACCATGTCTTGAATCCCGATGAAATAAACTTGGTCACGGCTGCTCAATTGGGCAGGGAATTGGTCATGGAGGATATCCCTATTGAAGAGATAGCCGAGATCCATGAAAAGGCCCTCATCCTGCTGGCAGATGAATTCCCCGACATGACCTTATCTGAAAGTTTACACCTGATATCGGCCCCCTTTATGGAGATGCTGATCGCTCACAGCCTGGTCTTTCGCGAACGGGCCGAGGCCAAAAAAGCGGCTATAGAGGCTCTTCGGGAGAATGAGGAAAACCTCAGGACAACACTCAATTCCATCGGCGATGCGGTAATCACCACTGATCTGTCTGGAAATATTACAAGGATCAATCCCATAGCTGAAAAACTCACCGGCTGGAAGTTTGAAGAAGCAAAGGGAAAACCGCTTACAGAGATATTCAAGATCATCAATGAAAGGACCAGAGAGCCAGTCGCCAATCCGATAAGTACGGTACTGGATAATCGGCAAATTGTCGGGCCTTCAAACCATACCATCCTTATTTCAAGACATGGAGTCGAGTATAATATTTCCGAGAGCACCTCGCCTATCAAGGACACTTTTGGGAACATCACCGGCTTGGTGCTGGTTTTTCATGACATCACGGAACAACTTAAAACAAAAGAGAGTCTCTTTAACACCAAAAAGTTGGAATCCATCGGTCTGCTGGCCGGCGGCATTGCCCATGATTTTAACAATATACTCGCAGGTCTGTTTGGAAATATTGAGCTTGCAAAGATGAAGCTGCCTAAAGGGCATGAAGCATATACCTACATAGACACCGCCAATCAGGCATTGGAGAAGGCGACACATCTGACGAAACAGCTCCTGACCTTTGCTAAAGGCGGTGCCCCCATACTGCAAGCAATTGATCTTAAACAGGTTGTTGAAAACTCGACAACATTCATCTTGAGCGGCAGCAATATAAAGGCCCACTTTAACCTGCCTGAAAATCTGTGGCAGATCAAAGCGGATAAAGGTCAAATCAGCCAGGTCATCGCCAAGCTGACTATCAATGCAAAAGAGGCCATGCCGGAAGGGGGCAATCTGTATATTGAAGCGGAAAACATTGAAGGCATGAGGGAAAAAACCGCCCTGCATCTACCAGGTGATTTTGTCAAGATCAGCATACGTGATGAAGGGATTGGAATATTTGCAAAACATATAGATAAAATATTCGACCCCTATTTCAGCACAAAGCAGACCGGCAGCGGCCTGGGACTGGCAACAGCGCACAGTATCATTATCAAACATAACGGTTACATCAGCGTTGATTCCACGCATGAGGTCGGCACGACCTTTACCATCCACCTCCCTGCTGAAAGGCCTTCGGACAAAATAAGCATCCCAACTTATCCGGAGATGTCTGAAAAGCCGGCGTTAGAATCGAGACACATCCTTGTAATGGATGATGATGAGATGATCAGGGATATGTCAGTGGCAATGATTGAATCGTTCGGATGCATAGTAGATTGTGCGGTTGACGGAAAACAGGCGATTGAAGAATATATCGTTGCCGATAAAAACGGCAATCCCTTTGATATTGTGATCATGGATCTGACCATCCCAGGCGGCATGGGTGGCAAAGAAGCCCTCAAGGAACTCCTTGGTATTGATCCTGGTGCAAAGGTTATTGTTTCGAGCGGATACTCCAATGATCCTGTCATGGCAGATTACCGCAAATATGGTTTTTCAGGTCGGCTCGTCAAACCGTTCAAACTCGAGGAGTTGAAAAAAGAATTATCCTCCATACTAAATTGCCGATATAGATCCCCTGGAACCACTGGTCGTCTATGACAGATGTAGCGACAATACAGCCTGTGTCAAAATTATAAGGCCTTGATATTAGAACCTGCCGCAATATTATTCATATATCAAGGCACTGGACCCTATGTTCATTAGAAACAGGATCTTTGATTTCATTAAGATATAAAAGGAGATGGATATGAAAGTATTATTGAAGGCCCTCATTGTCGATGCAGCCAGCGGATTCTACGGGGTAAAACGCTACCCGCTGGGTGATTTTTTCGGCCCGGTCGATCTCGGCCTCCACCTTTCCGGACGTCTCAACAGCCTGAACATTGCAACAGGGCTTTTGTCGGGTTCCATATTTCCCGGATCGAACCGACTAATCTTCACGGGTTTCTCGCCCTGCTGGGGTGGTTTTTTCATCTCATCCATGGGAGGTGCAGGGCTGGTCTTCGACAACCTGGGGATCAATATGCTTTCTATTGTGAACAGATCGTCCACCCCTTCGGTGCTTTATCTGAACAGGGTTCACGGCGAAGAGATCCAGGTGGAGATACACCCCCTTGACATATTCGATATCTGGAAAAAGGGCAGAGGCGGAGTCTACGCCGTAATGGATCACGTACTCGAACACTACGGTCACCTCTATAATGACGAACCCCGCATTCTTGCCACAGGCCCTGCCGGCCTTGCCACGGACTTCGGAGCGATCTGCTCGGCCCCGGTCTCCGGGGGAAAGGTCAGTTATGTCGACACCTGGGCCGGCAGAGGAGGCATGGGCACAAAGATGCTGAAAGAGCATGGTATTGCAGCCGTGATATACGGAGGGACCTATATAGACGAAGACTTCCGAGACAGACGGGTTGTCGATCAGTGGTTTGAAAACAAATATAACCGGAAACTCGCTGCCAAGGATTTTGAGGTCACCACAAAGTATCGTTTCGATCCCAAGTTCGCCACGGGCGGAACCTTCGGCGTGAACTACGCCACCATCGGCGGCTCTCTGCTCTGTTTCAATTATACCAGCATGTACATGGAGGAGAGCAAACGGCTGAAGATCCATGATTCTCTTATCATCAACCATTATCTCAAACAATTCAACGAGGAGACCATAGAAACAAAACAGCAGCGCACCTGTGGCGAACCCTGTTCCGCGGTGTGCAAGAAGATGTACGGTGAGTACAAGAAAGACTACGAACCCTACCAGGCACTGGGACCGCTGTGCGGCATCTTTGACCAGCGTGCAGCAGAGCAGGTCACCCACCGTGCAGATATGTACGGGTTCGATGCCATATCAGCCGGCGGGGTCATCTCGTGGCTGATGGAATGCCTTGCCGAAGGATTGCTCTCGCATGACGAACTGGGCATACCCAAGGCAGATCCGATCTTTTCCGCCGCAGGTTTCAATGTTGTTGAAGATTCCCTCCACAATGCCCATGTGGCCGTGTCTCTTCTCGATGCCATTATCAAAAAGACCGGCATCATAGATCTGGGTGAAGGTGCGCGAAAATGTGCCCGCCAGATCTCCCGTAAAAGATCGAAGGGCATTCTCGACCGGTTCGTATATCTTCCGTTCGCCCGCAAGGGGTGGATGGTACCCAATCAGTACTGGACACCCGGGGCATTTTCTCCAATGGCGATCATGGGTAAATACTACATGCACTACGGCAAAGAATTCATTCCGCCGCGCGATCTGGGCAGGATAGACGCACAGCGGCTCCGGGCAGAACTGACCATGGACAATCTCGGTATATGCCGTTTTCACCGCGGGTGGGCGGAATACATGATCCCTGAGATTATCGAATCGCTCTACGGGTTAAAGGACGAGTTCCTGGCAAACAATGCCATGACTGCCAGCCGCATCTCCAGCAGGAATGCATCGATCTTCTGGGAGAGCGAGCGCGTCATGGACCTCGTCCATATCTTCCTCAGGCGCAAACACGATGTGGATGGGGTAAACGACAGCGAACTGCTGAGATGGATCGATCTCTTTAACAAAGACAAAAAAGGTGCCGCCTTAGACTTCTGGTATGAGATACACAAGGGCATATCGGAATCGCTGAGAGGATAGAGGCAGGGGCTATACCAAGGACCACGGCACCGGAGTTACACCACGCCTCAGATGGTGCACCTCTTCTCGGGCAATACAAAGGCGGCAGCATACATAATGGTTTTTATGCTTACTGCCGCCTGTCTTTATAAAACCGGCCCTAATATCCCGATTTTTATTATTTCACCAAAATCTTCCTGATCGTTTACTTTATCAGATTTTTGGACTTCAGCCACTGCGTGGCCACTTCATTTACCTGTTTGTGCTCAACATCCACGGATGCGTTGAGCTGCTGCATCTCTTCGGTTGTGAGATTGTCCGCAATGGGTTTGAGTATTTCCCTGATCTGCGGATATTTGTCGAGTATCTCCTTACGCACCACGGGCACGGGATTGTAAACAGGGAAGAAGCTCTTGTCATCAACAAGGTTTACAAAACCGAAGGCCGCAATCCTACCGTCTGTGGCAAACCCCATTGCAGAGTTTACCAGGCCGTCCTTTAAAGCCTGATAGGTGAGTCCCACCTGCATCTTCTTGACCTTTTTGGCCGGCAGTCTAAACTCATAGGTCTTCATGACCTTCTTGAAACCGTCAGGGCGCTCCCAGAACTCAGAGTCAAGGGCAAAGATGAGTTCGTCCGGGTTCTTGTTCACATACGCAGCCAGGTCCGAGATGCTTACGATCCCTAGGGAATCAGCCTGTTTCTTTTTCATCATCAGGGTATAGGTGTTGTTGAACTTTACCGGATCGAGCCAGACCAGATCGTTTTGAGCATCCTTTTCCTTTAACCAGTTGTAGCACTTTTCCGGGACAGTCATGATCTCCATGTCGTTTTGCTTGAAATATACAGTGTAGGCTGTCCCCGTATATTCATAATAGAGATCAAACTGACCGTTCTCCAGAGATTTCCTGGCAATGACCGATCCCACACCGGTTTTTATGTCCACATCCATACCGGCATTTTTAAGCAGAATGCCTCCAAGCTCTGCCAGCATGTACTGCTCGGTAAAATTCTTACCCCCTACGACAATGGTTTTGTCCTTGGCAAAGACACTGCCGGGAAGCAAAAGCACTGCCAGCATCATACAAATAATGCATCCTTTAACTATGTTCCTCATATAAAATCCCTCCTTTTTCCGGTTCCTCACTTTGTGCGGAACGGTTATTCATCTTATTCCGACAGACGCAGTCCCTTGGATACCAGTACCAGCCTCAAAAGCTCGCACAAAAAATCCGCCACCAAGGCCATCAGTGTCACTGGAATGGCACCGGCCAGCAATTTTTCCGTCTGCATAAGGCTGATCCCCGTAAAGATCAGGTCTCCAAGCCCACCGGCACCGATCAGATAGGCAAGCGCGGCCGTGCCGATATTGATGACCAGGGCGATCCTGAACCCCGCCAGGATTACCTGCATGGCGTTGGGCAGTTCCACGTCCAGGAGAATCCTTATAGGCGGCATACCCATTCCTTTGCCTGCCTCTATCAACGATGCCGGAACCGCAGTTATCCCGGCTAGCGTGTTGCGCGCCACCGGAAGAATAGAGTAGATCGTCAGGGCAAATATGGCCGGTTTGAGGCCGATGCCCAGAAAGCTCATGGCCAGGGCGATAACGGCCAGTGAAGGTATGGTCTGGCCCAGGCCCACAATGTACATACACACCCCGGCATATTTCCGGAACCGTTTTCTGGTAAAAACAATGCCGACGGTCAACCCGATAACCGTGGCAATGGTGATGCTTATTGCCACTATGTACAGGTGCTGCCAGAACAGTTCCACAATCACCTCACGTTCGAATGGATCAGAGAGCAGTTCGACAAGGCCTGTTCGCTCTATCGCAACACCTACGACCAGAATCAGTGCCATCAGCAGAAACCGGTATATCTTTATCAACAACTCCTTCATCGTGCCAGTTTCCTTTGCAATTTGATGCCTTCAGGCGTCATTTTTCTCTCCAGCAGTGCCATAAGGCCATCGACTACAATGGCCAGCACGGAAACGAGAACAGCCCCGCTCAGGATCATCTCGGGATATACGCGTGCTATGCCCTGTTCTATCAAGACACCCAGCCCCCCTGATCCGATATAGACGGCAATGGCGGCTATGCCGATATTCATGACCGCAGCAGTCCTCAACCCGGCAATGATTACGGGTATGGCCAACGGAATCTCCACCTCGAGAAGAAGCCTCCACGGGCTCATTCCCATACCTTTGGCCGCATCCACAAGCGACGGCGGAACATTCTTTATGGCCGTATATGTGTTCCTTATAATGGGGAGCTGACTGTACAGGACGAGGGCTATGACGGCCGGCACCTTGCCGAGGCCCATATTAAACATGGATAGAAGAGGCAGCATGATGCCGAACAGGGCTATGGACGGTATCGTCATGAGAATGGTCGCACTGTTTAAAACGCGGATGGCCACCTGATCGTGGCCTGTTATGTAGATCCCCAGCGGCACACCGATCATGCAGGCGATCAGAAGCGCCAGTCCCACGATCCATATATGCTCCCAGAAAAGCAACATCACCAGCTCCTGGTTATCCAGGATAAACTGAAAAGTGCTCACGCAGACACCTCGTTCCCGTTCGATTCGGTCTCGTCGGCATAGCTCTCCCGAACCACCCGCTGTATGTCGTTATATGTAATGGTGCCGGCAAAATCACCGTTTTCGTCTACAACACAGAAGGTGACCTCGTCATACATAAGCATGAAAGACAACACATCACGCAGCGATGTTCGTTCCTTGAGAAACAGCGGGTATGGCTCGGCCAAGTCCTTGACCAGGCATTGTTCATATTTTAGGATTTTCTTGGTTACAGATCCGACGGGCTTACCCCGTTCGACAACGATACCGTAGCGGAAGCCGTTTTCATCAAGGAACGTCAGGGCGTCCTGTGCTTTGTCCGACCCGTTTATCACGTTCTTTGGTTTCCGGTTGATCGTTTCCTTTACCTGCATGAGTCCGAGGACCTTCAGCGCCCGGTCAGCTCCGACAAAATCGGCGACGAATTTGTTCTTGGGTTGTGTAAGTATAACCTCGGGCACATCATACTGGATCACCCGCCCCTCGTGGAACAGGGCGATGCGGTCTCCCATCTTTATGGCTTCGTGGATATCATGGGAGACAAAGGCGATTGTCTTTTTCAACCTTGCCTGCAGCTTTATAAACTCGTTCTGGATCTGTTCCCGGTTGATTGGGTCGATTGCGCCGAAGGGTTCATCCATAAGCAGTATGTCGGGATCCGCGGCAAGACCACGGGCCACCCCCACCCGCTGCTGCTGTCCGCCGGACAGTTCCGCCGGATACCGGTCACGGTACATATCCGGGTCCAGATTGGTCATATCGAGGAGTTCGTCGATGCGTTTGCTTATACGTTGTTTATCCCAGCCCAAAAGCTTCGGCACAGTTGCGATGTTTTCGGCAATGGTCTTGTTTGGAAAAAGCCCGATAGCTTGGATCACATAGCCCAGCCGCTGCCTTAGTTCCACCGGATTGGTGTCCATAATGTTATGATCGCCTATAACGATGTTGCCTCGGGTAAGCATCTCCAGCCTGTTTGTCAGGCGCAGCAATGTGGTCTTGCCGCAACCGGAAGGCCCGAGAAAAACCACGATCTCCCCATCAGGGATATTAAAACTTACATTGTCAATTGCAGTTACAGCATCTCTGCCGCTTCCGTATACCTTTGTTACCGCTTCATACGTTATCATAAAAGTCCTCATTCATATCTTGTTCAAGAAAAAAGCTTTTTCTTCTGGTTATTGTTTCGTCTCTGACACTCAAGGTATATACAGATAAATATGTTCGTTTTAATTTATTCCGTATTGAATTGCCGGCCATATACATTTTCCGGCTAATCACTCAATTTTTCTTATTAAAACATAGCTACAACATAGCTGATATATAGCAAAAGGTTTTTTGTATGTCAAATCATACCTGGATAATCAAAAATTGTCTTAGAGACGTTTTTCGTGCTCAAACCTTGTAACATTTTGAATATCCGATGGTATTTAACATCCTTTCAAGCATGATTATATATATTTAAGATACTGGTATACAGGTTGATTTGCTATGTATAAAATTATAAAAATTGTATAAAGAGAAAGTATGGACAAAAAAGATACAGGATCTATTGTTAAGGACCGTTTTGATACAAACAACTGCAGGACAACCATGAAAGCGGTCGTTACGACCGGAAACGGCGGTTATGAAAAACTCGAGTACCGCGATGTTCCTATCCCCGAGCTTTCCTCGAACGAGGTTCTTTTGCAGGTCCTTGCCGCCGGAGTAAACAATACGGAGATCAATACCCGCCTTGGCTGGTACTCTTCCAAGGTCACGACGGGCACAGAGACCCTCACGACCGGAGAAAAAGAAAAACAAGATGCAAAGGCACAAGGCGACGGCGGATGGAATGAAGCGACACCATTTCCGTTCATTCAGGGCACGGATTGTTGCGGACGTGTGGTTTCTGTTGCTCCGGGGTGTGATGAGGGCCTTATGGGTTTGCGCGTGTTGGTTCGGTCGTGTATGCGCAGTTCAGGGTGGGATTCATTGGATAATATCTGGATGGCTTCTGATTTTGACGGCGCGTTTGCGCAATTTGTCAGGGTACCTGCAACCGAGGTCTTTCCTGTTGACTGTGGTTGGAGCGATGCCGAGCTCGGCACCATCCCATGTGCCTATGGCACGGCTGAAAATATGGTCCACCGGGCAAAGGTGGCAAAAGGCGAACATGTATTGGTCGCCGGGGCCTCCGGCGGCGTCGGATCAGCAGCCGTGCAGCTTGCAAAGAGACGTGGCGCCTTTGTAACAGCAATCGCAGGGAAGGCAAAACGTGAAAGGGTACGAGACATAGGTGCAGATCAAGTCATTATCCGTGATGAAGACCTTGTGGAATGTCTGGGTGAAAAGACCGTGGATGTTGTCGTTGACAACGTTGCAGGACCCTGTTTTGGAGACATGCTCAAGGTGTTGAAAAGGGGTGGCCGTTTTGTATCCTCCGGCGCCATTGCAGGCCCTATTGTAGAATTAGATATGCGGGACTTTTATCTAAAGGACCTGACCCTGATAGGATGTACCGCATGGGACGAGCCGATCTTTCCAAACCTTGTTTCCTATATCGAAAAAGGTGAAATCATGCCCCTTGTGGCCAAGACATTTCCACTAGAAAAGATAGTTGAGGCACAAAAGGAGTTCACCGAAAAAAAGCACGTCGGCAAATTCGTTTTGATACCGCCACCCATCGATGATCTGAAGAGATATTTGCCCTAATTGAATTTACGATCTACTATTGAACGCATAATGGCACAGGGTACAGACCTTGCCGATCACACCGTACCGTAGGAGCACGATGCATCGTGCTCCATCACGCATGGCAACGAGATTTCCGGTCCATACATTATTTCTCGTCAGGCAGACATTCGACATTGCACGTATAATGGCACCCGCCACACTCGATGCCGGGCATTGTATGCCGATTTACGACGTTGTCTTCTTGAATCTTGATGTTGCCAGGAGGATGAACGAGACTGCGATAACAGACTGGCCTATTATGGGCCTGATCAGGGAAACCGGGCCTATGCCTTTCATTACGACCCCGCGGATTATCTCCAGATACCACCTCATCGGGTTCAGGTATGAAGCGTATTGAACAGGGACCGGCATATTGTTTATCGGGAATATAAAACCGCTCAACAGGACTACCGGCATAAGGATAAAGAATGCGGTTAGCAAGGCCTGCTGCTGGGTAGAAGCGCTTACGCTTATCATCATGGCAAGGCCCAGATTCCCCACCAGGTATATCCCTGTAAGGACATATAACAGGATCCAGCTGCCCTGAATGCGTATGCCGAAAATGATCATGGCTATGATAAACATCAAGGTCATTATCACATAGCCTGTTATGAGATATGGGATTGTCTTACCCATTATAAATTCTATGCTTCTGATCGGGGTCACCATTATCTGCTCGATCGTGCCGATCTCCTTTTCACGGACAATGGCGATACTGGTCAGCAACATGCTCACCAGTATCAGCATCATGGCGATCAGACCGGGGACATAATAGTATTTGCTTTCCAGGTTCTTGTTATACCATGCCCTGGTCTCCACCTCGACCATTGCCGGCATGAAGGCCGATCCGAAACGGCTGTCGATCCTTTCCATCATGAGTCTTCCGGCATAGCCGGACACTATCTGAGAGGCATATCCGAAGGCAATCGATGTCGTGTTGCTGTCCGAGCCGTCCGATATGAGCTGGACCCCGGCCACTGTTCCGCTCATGATGTCGTCTTCAAACCCTGCCGGGATCAGGATAACCGCCATCACTTCCCCGCGATCGAGGAGGTCTTGAATCTCTTTTTGAGAATATATAGAACGCCTTATCTCAAAATAATCACCAGCGCTGAAGGCCCCTATCAGCTCTCTGCTGGATGGTGTCCCGTCATAATCCAGCACAGCGGTCTTTATACGACCTACATCCATGTTGAGCGCAAACGACAGGACAACGAGCTGTATAATCGGCACGACAAAGATCACGACCCTCATCCTCGGATCCCTCAGCATCTGAAGGAACTCCTTGACCATCATGTTTTTTATGCGTCTTATCATGTCCTATTCCATCTTCAGTTTCATCTTTTTATGTGACCGGACAACCATTATCAATGCATAAACCACCAGAAGCAGGGCATTTACCCAGAGGATCTCAAGGCCGATGCCCTTGAGATATATCCCCCTCAACAGCGTGATGAAATACCGTGCAGGTACGATATATGTGATGCACTGGATAGGCAGGGGCATGTTCTCTATGGCAAACACAAAGCCGCTCAAGAGCATGGTAGGCAGAAAACCGCCGAGGATAGCGAACTGGTTTGCAAGAACCTGGGTCTTCATGGTGATACTGATCATCAGGCCGAAAAAAAGGGCCCCTGTCAAGAATATCGAAGCCACACCGAAGAGCAGGCCCGGTGATCCGCGCAAAGGCACTGAGAATAGCCACTGGCCCATGGAAACGGCTATGGCTATATCAATCATACCTATCAAAAAATATGGTACGACCTTTCCGAGGACAAGCTCAGGAACCCTTATGGGCGTGCTTATAAGCTGCTCCATGGTACCTGTTTCCCATTCCTTTGCCACGGTAACGCTCGTCAGCATAGCCGCGATGACCATCATCACCACGGCCAGGATCCCGGGGATAATTACATTTTCGCTTCTCAGATCAGGGTTGTACCATGCCCTGGGCATAAGTTCCACAGGGACGATCGCCTGCATTTTTATGCCCATAAGGCTTACACGCCTTGCATTAACGTTCTGAGAATATATAAAACCCAGCGTGCTCACGTACCCTAGCGCGAGCCGGGCCGTGTTGGCATCGCTTCCATCTGCAATGACCTGTATGCTAACAGGTATATTGCCCTTTATCTTCTCGGAAAAATCCCTCGGGATGACTATGGCAACCATTGCATGTGCCCTGTCCAGGGCAGCCTGGATATCACGGTATGTCTCATAATGATCAACAATCGAAAAATACGGTGAACCGTGCACCATATTCAACAGGTCCCTGCTGTCATCCGTATTTGACTGGTCCCATACAATGGTACGGATGTCTCTGAGATCCATGTTCAGCGCATAGCCGAAGAGCATTATCAGCACCATGGGGATGGCAATGGCAAGAAAAAGGCTACGCCAGTCCCTTATAACGTGGATGGTCTCCTTGCGGGCCACTGCGAGAAACCTCGTGAATGAAAAGAACGTGTTCACACCCCTTGATTGCCTGCCGCCTTTCATGTTCGTCCTATGCCTGTCCCTGCTGTCTGTCGACCTCTTCTATCAATGAGACAAACACGTCCTCCATGCTCGGCACGATTCTTTCTATATGTACACCCTGTGCAGCTCGCCTCGACAGTTCCTGCCTTATTGCATCTTCCGCGCGTTTTTCGTCCTCGACCACCACATGGAGCCCTGCCCCGAATAGCGCTGTCTCTCTGACCTCTTCAAGCCGGGACAGGTCATCCATCACATCCTGAGGATTTGAGCACTGGACATCGAGTATACGGTCTTTCATCATCTCTGTCTTGAGCTCTACAGGGGTACCTGTTGCAATCATCTTTCCCCTGTAGATAAGGGCTATACGATCACAGTATTCAGCCTCTTCCATATAGTGTGTTGTAACGAATACGGTTACCCCGTTACCGGCCATCTCATATATAAGGTCCCAGAACCTCCTCCTCGACAGGGGATCGACACCGCTTGTCGGCTCGTCGAGAAACAGAATGGGCGGTTCGTGGAGGATGGCGCATGCCATGGCAAGTCTCTGCTTCCATCCGCAGCTCAGGGTCGATGTCATACTTGATACGTGATCCTCGAGCCCTGCCATATTTATGGCCCATTGTTTTCTCCTTTCAAGGCGATCTCCTTTGAGTCCGTATATACCGCCATAAAAATTGATATTCTCCTCGACCTTCAGGTCTTCGTAAAGGGAGAAACTCTGGCTCATATACCCGATGTGGTGTTTTATATCCTCAGCGTGGAGCCTGACATCGAAGCCCGCTACTGTTGCCTCTCCCCCGCTCGGTTCCAGCAGACCGCAAAGCATCCGTATCACCGTGCTCTTGCCTGCACCGTTCGGGCCCAGAAATCCGAAGATCTCGCCCTTTCCAACCGCAAGACTGACACTGTCGACTGCAACAAAGTCCCCGAATCTCCTGGTAAGGTCTTTTACGATTACTGCATTATCGACCTCTTTTGTCTGCATTGACGTATCGCTGTTTTCATGAGTGTCCGCATACATGCCTTTGTTGTCCTGTCTTTTCAGCACACTGACAAATACGTCTTCAAGCGACGGGGACTGTGTGCGCATCTCATCATAGGCAATACCTGCATGTCCGAGCATGCCTTTTGCCTGAGTCATCGCCAGGTCTACATCTCGCGCAACCACGTGCACATTCCCACCGAAGACATTGACACTCTCGCAATCGAGGCTTTGGTGCAGTAGATTCTTTACGGACCTGGCGTTTTGTGTCCTGATGTTCAGGATGCTTCCCTGTATCATCTTTTTGACTTCAGACGGTCTGCCCTGCGCCAATAGTCTGCCGTTGCTGATAAGCGCTACATGGCTGCACCTCTCCGCCTCATCAAGGTATGCGGTCGATACCAGTATAGAGACACCCTGTCTCAGCAGTCTGTACAGTATCCTCCAGAAATCCCTCCTGCTAACCGGATCAACCCCGTTTGTAGGTTCGTCCAGGAGCAGAATCCTTGGTGTGTGAACCAGGGCGCATACGAGTTGCAGCTTCTGCTTCATGCCACCGGAGAGTGCACCGGCCCTGCGTTTCTTGAAGGGCCTCATATAGCTGAAGTCTAAAAGGCCGTCTATGTGGGCATCCCTCCCTCTTTTTGCCACGCCATAGAGGTCAGCGTAGAATTCGATGTTTTCATACACGCTCAGGTCGGGATACAGGCCGAATCGCTGCGACATATATGCGATGTTGTCTTTTACAGAGTCCGCATCCTTTATGACATCAAACCCGGCGACAGAGGCCTCCCCTGATGTCGGGGCCATAATGCTGCTGAGCATACGTAGTGTGGTGGTCTTGCCCGCACCGTCAGGACCCACAAGACCGAAGATCTCCCCCTTTTTCACCTGCAGACTCAAATCATCGACAGCAACCAGGTCGCCGAATTGTTTGGTAAGGTTCTCAGCGATGATAGCGATGTGATTTGATGGGTTATCTTCTTTCATGATAATAAAGATATTCACCGTAGAGGTAGGATAAAATTGTTTTATTTGGACCCATCATCCCCCCTGATATCGATCACGGCATCCGCCGGCATACCGGCTTTCAGTTCCTGATCAGGATTTTCGCATTCGATCTTTATTCTGTATACCAGCTTTACCCTCTCTTCAAAGGTCTGCACGGTCTTAGGTGTAAACTCCGCCTCTGAATTAATATAACTTATCCTGCCCTTATAGATCTTTTCCGGATATGTATCGGTCTTTATATCCACCTGCTGCTTGAGACGTATCTTGCCGAGGTCGGTCTCATTCACATATGCCCTGACCCAGACATTTTTCAGATCGCCCATTGTCACCACAACTGAACCCGGCGCAAGGTATTCCCCCTGCTCGGCAGATGTGCTCATGACCGTTGCCTCTATCGGTGAAACCAGAACTGTGTAAGAGAGCTGCTGTCTGGCCTGTTCCAGCATTTCCTCTGCAATGGCAAGCCTCATCCTTGCCTGCTGTATCTTCTCAGGTCGCGCCCCTTCCTTTATCAGGCTCAACCTCTCCTGTGCTCCCCTTACCAGGGCTGCTGTCTCATCGTAGGCATTACGCGCCGTTTCAAGACGTGTCTGGTATTTTTCATATTCACTCTTACTTATTCCTCCCTGATTAAAAAGGGTCAAGAGACGTTCATGGTCTGCGCGGGCAAGCTTCAGTCGTGCATCCGCAGCCCTGTGCCCAGCCCTGGTCCTTTCCAGCTCTGCCCTGGTCGCTTTTATCTCCTGTGGCCTTGATCCGCTCTCGAGTTCCGAGAGAACGGCCCGGGCAAGCTCTCTGTTGTTTTGTGCCTGATTCACTGCAAGCTCCAGGTCTACATCATCGAGTTCTGCAACGACCTGACCTGCCTGAACCGTATCACCTTCCTCAATCTTCCTTGATTTCAAGATTCCCGGTATCTTGAAACTGAGTCTTACATCCCTGATCTCTATACTACCGGATACCATGAGTGTATCAGAATCATTTTGGTCTTTCTTCATATAGAATATGAGCACACCGATTATAACAAACAGCACCGGGATAATAATCCTCAACGGTTTTTTCATAGATCCTCCCTATTATCCGTGCGGCCGGGTTCCTTCAGGCCATTAATAATCATCGCCTTTATCTCATTCTTTCTTTCCGCTATCCTCTCCGGGCTCAGTGGGTCTCCTCCAAGGATCACACCTATCAGAGGTGAAGCCATGATATAGAATATATTTATCCCGATTATGGAAAACAATGCATGTTCAGGAGACACATTTCTTATGATATCCGATTCGGATGCCTGTCTGATCCTGCCTGTAATAACAGCAAATATCGGCATGATATATTCCCGGGCCAGTTTCTCCACATGCTTTCCGGAAAGAAACTCCCAGGCCATGATCCTCACAAGACGCGAATTACCCATAATATAGTCCATGTAAAACTCCAGAAACTCTATCAGATCATCGATCGTGTCATTATCATCCTTCAAAAAACGCGGGATAGCATCTATTATACCTGAAAATACACTTCTTACCACTGCATAGAGCAATTCATCCTTGTCCTTGAAATAGTAGTACAGCATGGCCTTGTTCACCTGAGCAGCATTGGCTATCTCCTGCACCTTTGTCCCGTCAAAACCCTTGTCTGCAAATATCTCCTCTGCAGCATAGAGTATCCTGTCTTTAGTAGTTATATCATTCTTCTTCATAATATTAACCAAACGGTTAGTTAATATATACTTTTGATCCATATGTCGATATAGGTGGGACCTGACCTTGTACGCGTGCGGATATAGGGCATATTCGTGGGTAGGAATATCGTTTTGATTGGCATGATAATAGTACATAGCCGGGGTCTTTATACCCCGGCTATGTACTAATTGTATCTCACCTTCTATCTACGGCCTGACTACTATGAACTCACCCCAAAGCTCTTTGTGACGGCCTGTTGTCAATGTTTCTACGCTGCCTGAACCTACGTTTACTATAAATATGTCCGGAACACCGTAGCCATATGAATCATCGCCCACTACGTAGAGTCTCTGGCTGGTTGGATGCATGCACATACCCTTGATATCCACAAAATTATATGGCTGGGTGAGCTGTATGGTCCTTTCTACGCTGTTGAGATTGCCGGTGCTGACAACGGTTATATTTGCATTATAATATCTCGTATCTAAAGATGCGATATAGAGCTTTCCGTTGCTGATCCATACCTTGTTGAATAACTTGTTTGAGTCCGGATAGTACGGCCCGGTATACGAATCGGACGATACGCGCAGGATGCCTCCGTCACTGGTTATGACATAAGCGCTTGATCCGCTTACCGCTATATCAATCGGCTTGTTCCCGTCTATCACTATATCCTGGTCGCTGTTGTTTGATGTGTTTATAGAGGTTATGTTGTATGCCTCAGGATCACCGCTCATATGTGTATCGCATACGTACACCGTAGAACCGTCTGATGTAATATCCATGGCCGAAGGCTCCAGCAGTCTCGGCAGGCCTATGTTTGTCACAACCTGTTCCATGGCCGTATCTACGACATATACCGTACCCTCGAAGCCCGGGGTATGGGTAGAGACATATAGCGTGGATCCGTCAGGGGTAATGACCATATCACGCGGCGGAGAATCTATCGCGATCTCTGCAACCACCTCACCGGTAAATGAATCTATCTTGTTTACGGTTGCGTCATCAAGGCACGATACATAGAGGTAGTCAGCATCCGGGTCTGCTATTACGCCGAACGGCCTGTGTCCGATATCCTCGAGGGTATATGTAACCTCATTGATTTCAAGGTCCATCACATCGATATAGTATGTACTACCCTGATACCTGGGTATATATGCAGCTTCTCGCGGCACGACACCGACGAGCAACTCCATTAAGATCTCCCCTCCCTGACCGCTTGCAACCAGGGTATATACAGTGGGTATGGTAGGTGTTACGTCCATGGAGCCTGTCAATTCGACCTCATGATCCTCGCCTTCAAAGCTTATTATTACCGTATGCGCATTCTCTGTTGTCCAGCTCAACGTGGTCGTATCACCGGATATGATATTTTCCGGATCTGCACTGAAGGTCGCAGTAGGAAGGGTATAGACTATTATGGTCTCGGTATCCGACCCTATGCCGCCGGGGCCTGTCACGGTTATGGTGTAGGTGGTATCTACCTCCGGCGTTATGGTCGCGGATCCGGAGACACCTACAACACCGATCTCGTGGTCTATCTCTGCTGTATCCGCATGCTGTGATGTCCAGCTTATGGTTGCCGACTGACCCTTGATAATGCTCGGCGGGTCGATGGTGAGTTCTACCGTGGGTATCTGATATACGGTCAGGGTTACACTCTCTGCAACAGACCCGAAGGTGTTTGTCGCTGTTATCATGTATGTCGTCGTCTCTGCAGGCGACAGGCTCATTGAACCGTTTAACTGGTCGGGACCTATCCCTATATCCGGTGTGATAATTATACTGTCTGCATAATCCGTAGACCAGGTAAGTGTAGTCGGGTTTCCTACGATGATCGGGTTATCCGAGAGACTGATACTAACGTCGGGCAGCTGGTTGACTGCAACGGTGATGCTGTCTGTATTAGAGCCGTTGGCGTTTGTTGCTGTTATCGTATAGGTCGTGGTCACATCCGGTGTCACTGTTGTTGATCCGCTTTGAGCTACAGAGCCGATGCCCTGGTCTATGCTCAGACTCGTCGCATTGTTCGAGCTCCACGAGAGCTTTGCAGATGACCCTGAATTGATGGCTTCAGGGTCAGACTCGATGCTCACCGTGGGCAGCGGTCTCACTGTTATGCTCACGCTCTGCGTCGTAGCTCCGTGTGAATTCTCGGCCGTCAACGTGTAGGTGGTTGTAGCGCTTGGTGATACGGAACGCGACCCTGATGTGCTCACATCCCCTACTTCCTGGTCTATACTGGCACTCGTTGCACCGGTTGTCGACCAGGACAGTGTTGCTGAATTGCCCTGAGCTATATTGTTCGGGCTAATGGTAAAGCTCGTGATCGTCGGTGGATGATCGACCTCTATGGTCACTGTAGCTTCCCTGTAGCCGTTTTCATTGCTCGCCCTGACCGTGAATGTGGTTTCGTCCGTCAGGTTCACGACCTCTGATCCGTTCAGATCCACCCCGCCCACGATCGGACTGATATTGACACTGGTCGCCTTTGTGCTCGTCCAGGTCAGTGTGGTGTTTGATCCTTCGTCTATCCTGAGCGGATCCGCACTCACTGTAACTGTAGGCAGATTGCGTACGATAATGGTCACACTATCGGTTACAGTACCGTTTTCGTTTGTCGCTGTAATCGTATATGTTGTGGTAACGCTTGGTGTGACGTCCCTGCTGCCGCTCGACCCTACGCTCCCGATATTCTGGTCGATGCTCACCTCGTCTGCCTTGCTTGTGGTCCAGCTAAGTGTTGTAGATTGTTCCTCTATTATATCCGTATCAGATGCGGATATGTCCACATCAGGAAGTTCATTTACCGTTATGGTCGTCGAGGCAGTCCTTGAACCGTAATTGTTCGAGGCTGTTATTGTATAGGTTGTCGTCACTGTGGGCTGTACCGACCTTGAACCGCTCGAACCCACCGACCCTATTCCCTGGTTTATAGTCAACGAATTCGCATAGGTTGATGTCCAGTTCAGGATGGCGGTCGATCCTTCCGTGATCTCTCCAGGGTTTGCAGAGATTGTCACTACAGGGAGGTTGTTCACGGATACGGTAACGCTACTGGTGGTTGTGCCCGATGCGTTGCTCGCCGTAAGGATGTATGTGGTGTTTGCCGTTGGCTGTACATAGGTAGACCCTGTTGATCCTACATCACCGACACCGTGATCTATGCTTATGGAATCCGCATCCGATACGTTCCAGCTCAGCATTGAATCTTCGTCATCATTGATCACGGACGGGTTTGCGCTGAACGTGTTGATGACAGGCTTGCCGCTTACAGAAACGGTCACCGAGTCTGACACATCACCGCTATTATTTGAGGCTGTTATCGTGTAGGTCGTTGTCACGGTAGGTGATACAGACCGAGACCCGTTCAGGCTTACAGAACCGATGCCCTGGTTTATGTAGGCCGAGGTCGCGTTCGTTGTGTTCCACGTCAGGATCGTAGAAGAACCCTCGTTGATGTTCGACGGATCGGCAGTGAGCGATACAGTGGGCACGTTACCTACCGATACCGTAATACTGTCCGTTACGCTGCCTGAAGAGTTGCTCGCGGTGAGCACATATGTAGTCGTTACCGTAGGTGATACGGATCGTGATCCGCTGCTCGAACTCACATCCCCGACATTATGGTCTATTACCGCAGATGTAGCGCCACTAATATTCCAACTCAATGTGGAGCTTCCGCCCTCTACAATAGATGTCGGGCTTGCGCCAAACGAATTTATCACCGGCTGGTTGCCTACAGTCACGGTCGCAGTGTCGTTGGCGGAGCCGCTGCCGTTTGTAGCTGTTATCGTATAGGTCGTGGTCACGGTTGGTGATACAGACCGTGATCCGCTCGTACTCACAGTCCCGATACCTTGGTCTATGGACACTGTAGTTGCATTCGTAGATGTCCACGTCAGGGTCGATGAAGAACCTTCAGAGATACTAGACGGATTTGCGCTCAACGATACTGAAGGCGTATTGCCGACCGATACAGTCACGCTGTCCGTTATACTGCCCGATGAGTTGCTTGCCGTGAGCATATATGTTGTTGTGACGGTAGGTGATACAGAGCGTGACCCGCTACTCGCGCTCACATCCCCGACATTATGGTCTATTACCGCAGATGTAGCGCCACTAATATTCCAACTCAATGTGGAGCTTCCACCCTCTGTAATAGATGTCGGGCTTGCACTAAACGAGTTTATCACCGGCTGGTTGCCTACCGTCACGGTCGCAGTGTCGTTGGCGGAACCGCTGCCGTTTGTAGCTGTTATCGTATAGGTCGTGGTCACGGTTGGTGATATAGAACGTGATCCGTTCGTGCTTACCGCACCGATACCCTGATCTATGGACACTGTATCCGCATTCGTAGATGTCCAAGAAAGGGTAGATGAAGAACCTTCAGAGATACTCGACGGGTTTGCGTTCAACGATACCGAAGGCATATTGCTGACCGATACAGTCACGCTATCCGTTATACTGCCCGATGAGTTGCTTGCCGTGAGCGTATATGTTGTTGTCACTGTAGGGTATACATAGGTTGATCCGCTACTCGAGCTCACCCCCCCGACACCATTGTCTATGACCGCAGATGTTGCATTATTGATGTTCCAGCTCAGTCTGGAATTATTGCCCTCTGTAATAGATGTCGGGCTTGCACTAAACGAGCTTATCACCGGCCGGTTGCCTACAGTTACGGTTGCAGTGTCGGTAACCGTGCCGCTGCCGTTTGTGGCTGTAATCGTGTAGGTAGTTGTCACGGTCGGTGATACGGACCGTGATCCGCTCGTACCCACAGTCCCGATACCTTGGTCTATGGATACCGTATTTGCATTCGTAGATGTCCATGACAGGGTAGATGAAGAACCTTCAGAGATACTCGACGGGTTTGCGTTCAACGATACCGAAGGCATATTCCCTACAACGATTGTAACGCTGTCCGTGGCGAATCCCTGATCGTTGTTCGCTGTGATCGTATACACTGTTGTGACTGACGGCCATACATTTTCTGATCCGCTTATAGACACCACTCCTACCCCGTTATCTATGAACAACGTCATCGCATTCGATGAAGACCAGTTAAGCACTGCATAGTCTCCCTCGTTTATTGTCGGAGTGGTCGTACTGATATCTACTGTAGGCGGAGGATCTGGCTGACTGTTCACTGTAATGGTGACACTGTCCGTATCTGTGCCCGAATCGTTTGTCGCAGATATAGTGTATGTCGTGGTCACGTTAGGTGATACATCAAGTGTGCCGCTTGGAGTAGAAACATAGCCGATTCCATTATCCATGGTCAACATCATGGTTACATTCGTCGATGTCCATGAAAGGGTCGATGAATCACCGATGTCTATCGTAGCAGGGCTCGCATTCAGATCAACCGTAGGAGGATCCGGCAGGTCGGTTACAGTCACTGTAGCAGTATCCGTGTTTGAACCGTATTGGTTTGTCGCCGTGATCGTGTATGTCGTGGTCACAGTCGGAGACACGTCATATGTGCCGCTGGGAGTAGAAACATAGCCGATTCCATTGTCTATGGTCAACATCTGCTCGGTGCCCGTCGATGTCCATTCCAGGGTCGATGATGAACCGCTGTTGATCGTATTAGGACTCGCGTTCATGCTTACAGTAGGCGGATTGTTCACCGTTATGGTCAGGCTATCCTTATCGATACCGTAAGTATTGACTGCATTGATCGTGTATGTGGTTGTTACGGTCGGGCTGGCCCCTATGTATCCGTTTGATGATACCCTCCCGAAATCCGGCAGTATGTACACTGCCGATGCATTAGAGGTGGTCCAGTTTAGATTCGTACTCTCACCATTGATAATCGAGGTATCGTCTGCATAAAAACTGTTTATGTGGGGTACGGCATTGACTGTTACGGTCACGCTCTCGCTCACAGACCCGTTACCATTTGTCGCAGTGATCGTATATATGGTCGTTGAAGACGGGCTTAAAGACTGCGTCCCGTTAACTTGTGAACTGCTTACCCCTATATCCGGCGTGAAGGATATGCTTGTAGCATCCACGGTGCTCCAACTCAGTATCGTATTAGATCCTTCGCATATTTCCTCAGGTGTGGCCGTGATTGTTACGCTGGGAAGGTTTCCTACCGTCACGGTAAGGCTCTGACTGACAGACCCGTGGGTATTTGTTGCGGTAAGTGTATAGGTTGTTGTTATCGATGGCGATACAGACCTTGTTCCGTTCGTATTTACCGTCCCCACACCCTGGTCTATGCTCGCTGATGTGGCATTCGACGAGCTCCAGTTCAGTGTCGTATTTTCCCCCTCGACAATAGAGGTTGGAACCGCATAAAAACTGTTTATCACGGGCACATTATTGACTGTTACAGTCACGCTCTCGCTTACGGACCCGTTTGAGTTTGAAGCAGTGATCGTGTATGTGGTCGTTGAAGACGGGCTTACAGACTGTGTTCCGTTAACTTGTGAGCTGCTCACCCCTATATCCGGTGTGAATGATATGCTTGTCGCATCCACTGTGCTCCAACTCAGTGTCGTATTGGAGCCTTCGCTTATCTCCTCAGGTGTAGCAGTGATCATCACGCTTGGAAGGTTGTCTACCGTAATGGTGAGGCTCTCACTGTCGGATCCGTAGGTACTCGTTACGGTCAGCGTATAGGTCGTTGTTATCGATGGTGATACAGACCTTGTTCCGCTCGTATTTACCGACCCGACACCTTGGTCTATGCTAGCTGATGTGGCATTCGACGAGCTCCAGTTCAGAGTCGTACTTTGCCCCTCGACAATGGAGGTTTCATCCGCAGAAAAACTGTTTATCACTGGCACATCATTGACTGTTACGGTCACGCTCTCGCTTACGGACCCGTTGGAGTTTGTCGCAGTGATCGTGTATGTGGTCGTTGAAGACGGGCTTACAGACTGCGTCCCGTTAACTTGTGAGCTGCTTACCCCTATATCCGGTGTAAACGATATGCTTGTCGCATCCACGGTGCTCCAGTTCAGTGTGGTATTGGAGCCTTGGCTTATCTCATCAGGTGTGGCCGTGATCGTTACGCTTGGAAAGTTGCCTACCGTAACGGTCAGGCTCTCAGTGTCGGACCCATGGGTATTCGTTACGGTCAGTGTATAGGTCGTTGTTATCGATGGTGATACAGACCTTGACCCGTTCGTACTTACCGTCCCAATACCTTGGTCTATGCTCGCTGATGTGGCATCCGACGAGCTCCAGTTCAGTGTCGTATTTTCCCCCTCGATAATAGAGGTAGGAACCGCATAAAAACTGTTTATCACGGGCACATCATTGACTGTTACGGTCACGCTCTCGCTTACGGACCCGTTTGAGTTTGAAGCAGTGATCGTGTATGTGGTCGTTGAAGACGGGCTTACAGTCCGCGTCCCGTTAACTTGTGAACTACTCACCCCTATATCCGGCGTTATCGATATGCTTGTTGCATCTACGGTGCTCCATTCTATCTGCGTACTCTCGCCGGAGTTTATAACCGTAGGTGTGGCAGTGATCGTAGCGCTCGGCTGGTTTCCTACATCAACGGTTAAACTAGCATCAACAGACCCGTGCGTGTTCGTGGCGGTCAGTTTGTATGTAGTCGTTACGGTCGGTGATATCGACCTGCTGCCGTCAACAGATACACCACCGATGCCCTGGTCGATCTCTGCGGAATCAGCAGAACTCGTGTTCCACCTGAGTGTTGTGGAATCTCCCTCGTTAATGAATGAATCATCCACGGTAAACGAGTCGATTACCGGCAGGGCGTTTACTGTAACATCCACACTGTCTGTAACCGTCCCGAACGAGTTTGTTGCAGTAATCGTATATGTACATGTACCCACAGATGCAGGTGTTGCAACGTATGAGCCCTGAGCGGCCTGCGAACCTATGCCGTTATCTATGGTTATGGTATCCGCATCCACCGAATTCCAGGTGAGTGTCGTGCTCTCTCCCAGGTTTATCGTTATCGGGAAGGCCTCTATGGAGACCGACGGCTTGTTGCTCACGCTGATCGTGGTACTGTCTGTGACTGTTCCGTATTGATTGGTTGCAGAGATCGTATAGGTGGTTGTAACGGTCGGCGATACAGATCTTGATCCGCTGCCGGAAACCGTTCCTATACCCTGGTCTATCTGCACTGTTGTTGCATTGGAAGATGACCAGCTAAGTGTCGACGAGCTGCCCTCGCTGACAGACGAAGGGCTGGCGCTGATACTTACGCTCGGCATGTCATTGACCGTGACTGTCACGCTCATGGTGTCCGACCCGTATGCATTGCTTGCCGTAATGGTATAGGTTGTGTTTGAATTCGGTGTTACCACTCGAGAGCCTTCGGTTGCTACAGATCCGAATTGGTTTATGCTCACCTGGTTGGGGTCCGCGTTTACCGCACTCCATGAGATCGTGACAGACTCGCCCGCGGTGATCGTTTCAGGGCTTGCAACTATCTCTACCGTAGGCAGGTTTGTCACGTTTACGGTCACGCTGTCCGTATCATATCCGTACTGGCTGCTCGCTGTAATGGTATAGGTCGTTGTGACTGTAGGGGATACGCTGGTCGAACCGTTTACTGCTACAGTGCCTATGTTCTGATCTATGCTCGCGCTCTGTGCATTCTGCGATGTCCAGTTGAGATTCGTGGATCCGCCGTGAGCGATCGTTGTATTATCCGCTGATATATCTACTGTCGGGACAGGATGCACGGTCACGGTCGTGGTTGCGGAATCCGTGCCGTATGCGTTTGCAACGTCTATCGTGTAGGTGGTCGTCACCATGGGTGATACATCTACTGTGCCGTTTGCGGCAAACCCTGTGCCCACACCGTTGTCTATGCTGATATCATCGGCATCGGTCGTACTCCAGGACAGTGTCGAACTCTCACCCTCGGTGATCTCCTCGGGGTTTGCTGAAAGCGTTACCGTTGGAAGGGGATTCACAGCGATGGTGACCGTTGCTTCCGCACTCACTGTTGTTATACCGCCATATACCTCATAGTCTCTTGTCGCGGTAATGGTATAGGTCGTTGTCATCCTTGGCGAGACAACGACCGACCCTTGCAGTTCGACCTCGCCCACACCGCAGTCTATACTCACGGTGTCGGCATGAAGGGATGTCCATAACAGGTTTGCAGACTCGCCCTGTATGATCTCCTCGGGCTCGGCGGATATGGTCACCTCGGGAAGCGGGAGCACGGTAACTTCGACGCTGGCGCTTGAAATCCCTCCGGGACCGGTAACTGTTATGGTATATGTTATGGTCTCATCCGGACTTACGGGAAGCTCTCCGTTTACCGCGACCTCACCGATTTCAGAATCCATAACTGCTGTTTCCGCATATGTGGATGTCCAGGAAAGTGTAGTCGAGTCACCTTCTATGATGGTTGCGGGTTCGGCCGTGATGCTCACTGTCGGCATATGGGCAACGCTCACTGTTGTAGTGTCAACCGATGTGCCGAATTCATTGATCGCGATAATAGTATAAGTTGTCGTTACTAAAGGATGTATTATGGCAAGGGGTTGAACGACTGCATTGCCTTCCGAACCTACGCTGCCGATGCCGTTATCGATGAATACATCGTCCGCCCCGAATACCTGCCATGCGAGCGTGGAGAACTCTCCGAAAGTGATTGCCGGCGGTATCGCTGCAAAGCTATCGATGATAGGAGGTTCTTCAACCACTATGGTCACTATGTCGGAGTTTTTATTACCACTGTTGCTTTCAGCCTCGACCGTATAGGTTGTAGTGACTGTCGGTGCAACCGTTACATTACCCATCTTCATAGCACAATCCTGACATATATATGAAGTCGAGGTTCCGTCATCCATGGTTATGTCCGCATTGCCCACGTTCTGACCTTCCCACACGATACGTGTAAGATCGCCCGCATGGATAGGATTTTCCGCCATAGGATCAACATATAGATCTATGACCGGCACATTCTCGTTAACACCGACGGTGACACTGTCGGTTACCGAACCGTGCTCATTGGTGGCGGTTACCGTATAGGTTGTAGTGCTGTTCGGGTGAACAAACCTTGCCCCGCTCCTCTGAACTGTACCCAGACCAGTGACAGAAACGGTGTCGGCCTCCTGGGTCATCCAGGTTATGGTTGTGCCCTCGCCGTTAGCTATGTTCATGGGTCCGGCTGCTATCTTTGCCAGCGGGACAGGATCTCTGGCCGTGACGCGTATGCTGTCCGATACCGTGTTTGTACCGTCTGAGACGGTTATTGTGTAAACTGTAGTCTCAGATGGAGAGATTGGATATGAGCCTTCTACCGCCACACCGCCTATGCCGTTGTCTATCGTAGCGCTTGTCGCATTATTCGATGTCCAGACAAGTTCTGCATTACCCCCTGCCTTTATCGGGTTCGGAGTGGCCCAGATGTTCACCGACAGGGCATCCGTAACAGTCACCTTCACGCTGTCGGTTTTCTCCCCGTATTCACTGGTGGCCTTTATGGTATAGGTCGTGGTCCTGAGGGGATCTATCATCATAGACCCGCTCGGGTTGACAGAAACAGGACCGGTTCCGTCATCGAGGGTCACCTCGGTGGAATAATCAGTGTTCCATGTAAGGGTCGCATGATCGCCGGATGTGATAGGATTCGGGTTTGCCGAGATTTGAACCTTCGGAGGATTGTTGGCCACCTCCACCTTCACACTGTCATATGCCGTGCCGCCTGAATTGTTAGTAACGGTTATTATATAGGATGTGGTAACAGCGGGGTTAACGTTCATAGCGCCTAGCGCCAACTCTGAGGCAGGGATTTCATACACGTCTCTCTGAGAGAATTCCCCTGACACATCACCCTCTACATCTTCGATGCTTCCGGATACTGCATTTTTCGATATCCACGATATGGTTGTAGCACCGCCCTCCAGGATATATCTCTGTTCCGCATCCAATTCGACTGTCGGAGGCAGTGAAGCAACGCCCACTGTCACCGTATCGGTAGCCGTACCTCCGGGACCCTGCGCGGTAATGGTATAGGTCGTGGCGCTCAAAGGTGTTACGTTCAGGTTCCCGCTCGTGCCTACCGATCCGATCGCATGATCGATCGTGCAGGTAGCAGAGTTGCTGGATGTCCAGGACAGCGTGGTGGAATTACCTGCCACGACAGGATTCGGGCTGGCGATAATGGCAACGGTAGGTGGTGTACTCACGTATACCGTAGCGTTGTTGGTTGCCGTGCCGTATGAATTTATTGCGGTTATGGTAAATTCAGTAGTGGCGTTGATGATCCCGGTCTCTACCGAACCGTTCGGTCCACTCACAACACCTATGTCCGGGGTTATCGCTATATTATCTGCATCTACGGATGTCCAGCTCAGCACGGATGTCTGGCCTGGAGCGATTGTGTCGGGTGATACCGACAAACCGACCGTCGGCAGATTGTGGACCGTTACTGTCACCGTGTCGGATGCTGAACTGCCGGAGCCTGTAGCGTTTATGGAGTATGTCGTGGTAACGCCGGGCTGTACCGTGTATGACCCGACAGGCGGGACAGCGTTGCCTGCATACCCCGGATAGCCTATGTCGGGAGTCATGGTTATGGCGTCTGCATTACCGGACGACCAGGTCAGGGTCGTATTTTCACCCTGGACTATTGCGGTGTCGGATGCGGATATGCTCACGGTAGGCTCTCCAGGTTGATTCACGGTTACCGTAACACTGTCCGAGGCAGACGAACTGTTGTCGCCGTACACGGTTACCGTATAGGTCGTCGTTATGCTGGGCGATTCTACGCTTGCAACAACATCAGTCGGTACCGTATAGGTATTTCCACCGTCATAGAGCTGTGCTGATGATGCATTCGTGGATGTCCAGGTAAGTGTGGTGCTCTCACCGCTGCTAATAGAACTTGGAGATGCGGATATGTTTACCGCAGGCAGGTCTGACGGGGCTACGCTCACTGTGACACTGTCTGTAGCGTTTCCGCCCGGCCCCTGAGCAATAATCGTAAATGTGGTGGTCTCGCTCAAGACCCCGGTCGACATTGACCCGGCACCACTGACTGACGTTGTATTCCGGCCGTCATCAAGAACAACCGAGGTTGCATTCGCGGTAGTCCAAGTCAGGTTAGAGGACCATCCCGCGGTTATCACCGATGGGCTGGCAAAGATGTCTGCCGTCACACCATGGGCACTCGATCCCCCGAAGACAACATAAGCGACCTGTTCCGTCGTGTGACTGCGCTCTGTATCGACAACGACATCTTCATCAAAGACAAGGTCTATAGCGTTTGCCGCGACAGGATCAGAACCGAAGAGTACAGGCCATCCGCCGTTACCCCCGTCCATGCCTGCAGCGGATAAAACGGCTGCTTTCGGATATGAGATTCCGCTTATGGAATACGTGTACCCCGCAGAAGAATTGTCTATGCCCCTTACCGTGTCTGTACCCAGGTATGCGGTATAGTCTATGCCTTCGATCGTCCCGCTGCCTGCCTCGATAACCACATAGCCGATGGTCTCGTTCGACCTGTTTGCATCCGTGTCTTCACCTACGGCCTTGCCCACGTACAGGGTTGAATTGCTTGGAGGGCGGCCGCTTGATGAACCACGGGACCAGAAATATGAAAAGTCCGGATCATTATATGTCATCACCTGACCAAGCACCACCGGAGACGAATATGTGTTCTGGTAGGTCCTTGCCTGGCCGACCCATGAATTGTTCTGATCGGTTAGTGTTGATGTAAATTTTACGGCCTCCATGGTCGCACCGTCTTGGTTCCGGGTGTACACCCCTTCCTCGACAACCATATAGTATACGTCTAGACCGTATGGGTTTGAACCGCCTGCAGCGCCCAGCCTCACGTCAAAACTGCTGCCGGATGCATTCCTTATGCGTGTGACACAGGGGTCTGTGGATCCGTTATAATTCGGTGTCGCGACAACCACCATGGAATTGTAGCTATGGCTCAGATTGACTGTTGTCCAGGAACTGCCGCTTACATTTTCAACCACGCCTGTTTCCAGCTTTATATCGCTGCTGCTGGTCACATTCACTGTTACCGTATCGGATGCCGTACCGCCGTTACCCTGTACGGACAAGGTGTATGTCGTGGTTACTGAAGGGCTCACTTCTATAGACCCTGCATTTATCGGGTTTGCAGGCCTCGATCCGGGATTGATCATTCCGGAATACGCATAAGCGGTTGTCCAGGTCAAGGTAGATGCCCCGCCCGAGAAGATGTTCTCCGGGCTTGCATATATATTTACCGTTGGAACCGGGGTGCTCTCTGTAACCGTTACCGTGACCTGATCCTGTACCTGACCTGCACCTCCTGTTGCCGTAATGGTGTATGTTGTCGTCACCTCGGGGCTGACATTTACAGATCCTGCATCTACCGGTGCTGCCGAGAGCGATCCGGGATTGATCAAGGCTGAATCCGCATTTGTAGTTGTCCAAGAGAGTGTAACGGGATCGCCCTTTTTTATGGTATCTGCAGATGCCGTAATGCCGACCGTAGGCATCTGGCCGACAACGACCTCTACAGAATCCGTGGTCGTACCGTACTGATTCTGTGCTGATATGGTATAGACAGTGGTTACCGTTGGGCTTACCTCTACGGATCCTTCATCTATCGGCGTTGCCGGAATCGATCCGGGATTGATCTCAGCTGAAGATGCATTCGATATTGTCCAGAAGAGTGTGACAGGATCACCCGTGATGATGTTCACAGGCAATGCCGAAATACTCACCGTGGGCAGCTCGTTGACAACCACCTCTACAGAGTCCGTTACCGTGCCGCCGTCGCCCTCTGCTGTGATGGTATATGTAGTTGTTACCAGGGGTGACATGGTTATAGACCCGTTCTGTACTACATAACCTATGCCGTTATCTATGCTTACCCCGATATTTGCATGGGTGGTCTCCCAGGTAAGCATGGTGCTCTCCAGGTCTGATACGATGGGATTCGGGCTTGCCGTGATATTAACGGTCGGGACATGGTTGACGGTTATGGTGAACGAGTCTGTCACCGTGCCCCCACTGCCGGTCGCTGTTGCCGTATATGTTGTTGTTACAACAGGTGTCACGGTCCGTGAACCGCCTGCAACGGGTGTAACAGTACCGATGCCCTGGTCTATCTGAACAGTATTTGCATTCGTTGATTCCCAGGTCAGCACGGAAGAGGAACCTGCATTGATCGTCTGAGGTTCTGCAGACAGGCTCACATCGATAGATGATGAAACCTCTACAACCTCTATTGCACTTACAATAACATCCTGCGATTCGGGATTGGGGGAAAAGGTTATGTTCAGGGTGCCGTCGTTCACGTATACAGGTACTGTTTTATCATAGGCGCTATATTGGGAAACATATGAAAGTATATCAAGGTCGGAAATAACCTCGGTCTCTTCCATGATGATATCGAATACCTGCTCACCTGTATCTTCATAATATAATTCGGCAAACCTGAAGGTTACCTCATAGCTTCCGTTTGCTATCGGTATATTGTAGGAAAACGGGTTTTTCAGACCGAACCTCTGTGTCTGGTAAAGTTCATCGTCCGTTGTAGAACTGATTGCAGTCGAATCGTTCCATTGATATCCGCCACTATAGTATGTATCGGCAAGATAATATGTCCCGTCTGAAGACGTATATGCACGTCCTCCTGCATTGATCGCTATATCAGCCTGCGCGCTTGCGGAGAATAAACCTACCAAAATCATAATGTATATTATTAACGCCGAGATTTTCTTCATGAAATGCCCCCTATCCTGACTCCCTGCGGCCTAAGAAAAAGTATCTTTGGCAAAGATGAACCGAGATCTTCTATATTATTGTCTGATTTTAATCGGGTTTTATCTTCTCTTAATGTCGATCCCATGTCAACCTGCCTTTAAGCTCCCTATCCTTTAATAAATATATCAACTTATTAAACGATGCACAATTTATACCACCGGGATATTATTATAATATTATATAGATTTTATAGAGTTGCACTAATATATTGATAAAGACATCGAGAAAAGACTATGAGAATCCTCTAAAATGAGAAAATGTTTTCACATTAACAGGGAAAAAAATGTCACACATTCTAACGACGAAAAACCGTATTGAAGATTTAAGATAATCTCATTTTGACCAAAGACCTTTAAATCTTATAACATGCGTTGACATGGCCGGACAATTCTCATAATCTAGGATTTCATGAAGATAATACTTGCCTCAGGCTCTCCCAGGAGAAAGGAGCTCTTTTCTCTCTTCGGCATGGATTATACTATATGCGCCCCGCATGTAGACGAAACAATCACTGAAGACGAATCGCCCGAGGTATTCTGCAAACGCATCAGCATGAAAAAGACCGCCCTTATATACGGGAAAAACACAGACTCACTGGTCATAGGAGCGGATACCATAGTCGTGCTTGACGGCATGATACTCGGTAAACCGGATTGCGCAAAAAAAGCATGTGATTTCCTGAAGATTTTGCAGGACAGATGTCATGAGGTCTTTACCGCATATACGATCATGAAGAATCACATGCATATCACCAGGATGATAAGATCAAAGGTATATTTCAGGCATATGAGAGATGAGGAGATACAATGGTATGTCTCGACAGGGGAACCCATGGACAAGGCAGGGGCATATGCGGTCCAGGGCATAGGCGCGCTCTTTATCGACAGGATCGATGGCTCTTACACCAATGTCATCGGGTTGCCGGTCGCAGAGCTGTATAATGACCTGAAGGACTTCGGGTTAGTCTTAAACAGGCAGGAGGATAGACAGTGGCAAGATATGTAATGGCAATAGATCAGGGGACTACTGGCACAAGGATATTGTTCGTCGACAAACAGGGCGAAATAGTCTCAAAATCGTATTCGGAATTTCCGCAGATATACCCCAAGGCCGGATGGGTTGAACACGATGCCGAGGTTATCTGGGACACTACAATCAAGGTCATGAAAGATGCCATGGATAAAGGTTCGATCAACCCATCCGATATCTCCGGCATAGGCATCACCAACCAGAGGGAAACCACGGTGCTGTGGGAAAAATCCACATTAAAGCCAGTCCATAATGCCATAGTATGGCAATGCAGAAGAAGTGCGTCCATATGCGAAGAACTCAAGGACATGGGCCATGAACCCCTGTTCCATAAAAAGACCGGCCTTGTGCTCGATGCATATTTTTCAGGCACCAAGATCAAGTGGCTCCTAGACGAAATTCCAGGCCTTCGTGCAAGGGCAAAGACGGGAGAGATAGCGTTCGGCACTATCGATACCTGGCTCATTGCAAAACTGACCAAAGGGAAAGTCCATGTGACCGACCACACCAATGCATCCCGGACACTTATCTATAATATTCACGAAAAGGCCTGGGATGATGATCTCCTTGAAATCCTGGATATCCCCTCCGAGATACTCCCGGACGTGGCAAACTCCTCCGGGGTGGTGGGATATACGGATCCTGAAATACTCGGGGTTACAGTTCCCATAGCAGGCATTGCAGGAGACCAGCAGGCAGCGCTCTTCGGTCAGGGCTGTTTTTACGGTGGCCAGGCGAAAAACACCTACGGTACGGGATGTTTTCTGCTTCTCAATGTGGGTGACAACGGGGTTGAACCGAAAAACGGGCTCATCCTGACACTTGCATGCAAACAGGACGGAACCCCCTGCTATGCGCTTGAAGGTTCGATATTTATAGCGGGCGCAGTAGTTCAATGGCTGAGGGACGGACTCGGCCTTGTCGAAAATGCATCCGACACCGACGAAATAGCACGAAGCGTCGATGACACCCACGGGGTCTACCTTGTACCGGCCTTTGCCGGGCTAGGCGCCCCTTACTGGGACATGTATGCACGCGGGGGAGTTCTGGGCATAACCAGAAGCACCAACAAGGCCCATATAATACGCGCCGCACTTGAAGGCGTAGCCTTCCAGGTCAAGGACCTGATAAGCGCATTCGAGGAATCCACAGACATACGTCTTTCAACCCTCAATGTCGACGGTGGCGCATCCCTGAATGATTTTCTCATGCAGTTCCAGGCCGATATCACGGGTTACAACATAGACAGATCGTCATTTATCGAGTCCACAGGCATGGGGGCCGCCTTCCTTGCCGGCATTGCGACAGGATTCTGGAAACCGGGCAAAGAGATAACCTCTCTCAGGGGCTCAGGAACGTTCTTTTCGCCGTCTATAGAAGATCAAGAAAGGGAAAGACTGTATAAGGGCTGGAAAGATGCTGTGGGAAGGGTCAAGAGTACCGCATAAAACACTATGTACTTCTTTGAATACATCGGGAAAACAGCCCTTAAGTTTTTTGAAGAACTTGGGGCGTTGTTTGTCTTTTTCTATCAGGCCGTTTTCTGGCTTTTTCGGCCTCCCCTATTTATCAAACAGTTCTTCAAACAGATGGAGTTTATCGGGGTCAAGTCAAGCTCTGTGATATTGCTCACCGGCATGTTTACCGGCATGGTAAGCTCACTGCAGACACATCACGGATTCAGCCTGTTCGGCGCAGAGGCCCTGGTAGGTTCCACAACGGCGCTGGGCATATTGAGGGAACTCGGGCCTGTTCTGGCGGCACTCATGGTGACCGCACGGGCAGGTTCAGCCATGACAGCCGAGATCGGCACCATGAGGGTTACGGAACAGGTCGATGCATTGACCGTCATGGGGGTGAATCCCTATCAATACCTCATCATCCCCAGGGTGATAGCAACTGTCGTTATGATGCCGATGCTGACGCTCATCTTCGACAGCATCGGCATTATCGGATCATATCTGGTAGGCGTGGTTCTGCTGGATATAGACAAGGGCATATTCATGGCCAGGATAGTCGAGTATGTCACCTATGACGATCTCTTCTCAGGACTTATAAAATCTGCATTCTTCGGAGTAATAATCTCTGTCGTTGGGTGCTACAAGGGCTACAGCACGGCAGGCGGGGCCGAAGGAGTCGGCAAGGCCACTACCTACTCGGTCGTCATATCCTCGGTAAGCATCCTGATAGCCGATTATTTCCTTACCGCGCTCATGTACTAGCATCCGTAGCAATAACCCGAATATAGAGGCTTTTATACACTGCAACCGGGGCCGCCTCTTCGTGTATCACCATCCTTGACAGATCAACCATCGGGTGTCTGCACACTCACCCAAGACACATACGCCATACCCGAAACAGTGCTTAGCCCCTGATCCTCTTTTTCAGCTCCTTGATAAGCGCGATACATACCTGGTTGGCGTCGGAGACTATGGCCACATCCGCCATCTTCATCATGGTGGCATTGGGATTCTTGTTTACTGCAATAATAAAACCGGCATCCTTGATACCCGCCGTATGCTGGACAGCACCACTAATGCCGAACGAAAAGAGCACATGGGGTTTGATGTGCTTGTCCGCCTGCCCTACAAGGGTCTCCTCATCTGACCATTTCGCATATACAACCGGACGAGTGGAGCCCACCTCTCCCCCGAGAAGCCCTGCAAGCTCAGAGAGGTTTTTGAATTTTTTCTTGCTCTCCATGCCCCTTCCACCGCATACAACCACTGAGGCGTCTTCAAGCTTCTGCTCCCTGGGCGGCTGTCTCTTAGAGCTTATCAGTCGTACACGGTCAGCCGGTATATCTGCCGGCATATCAACGGATATGATCTCGCCTTTTGCATTGTAATCGTGCGGTATCTCCTTAAAGGTTCCCGGCCTCACAGTCGCCATCTGCGGACGCTTCTGAGGGGTGATGATCTTTGCCAGCAGATTGCCTCCAAATGCAGGTGCTGTCTGAACGAGCAGACCTTCCTCGTTTATATCGAGCCCGATACAGTCTGCGGTCAGACCCGTGGAGAGTCTTTTTGCCACGCGAGGCGCGAATCCCCTTCCGAATGTTGTCGCCCCCACAAGTATGATATCCGGCCTGTATGTCCTTGCAAGGTGGACCATAAGGGCGACATATATGTCTTCGCTGTAATTTACGAGTCGGCTGTCATCGACGACATAGACCTTCTGCGCGCCATGTGCTATATACTCGCCTACCCATTCATCGACCTTGTGGCCGAATACGGTTGCGCAGACCTGTGCATCGATGTCGGCTGCCAGTTCATTTGCCCTGGAAAGCAACTGCAGAGTCACCCTGTTTTGAAAATAATTCCTGTAATCTCCAAAGACCCAGATGTTCTTTTTCATTTCTATCTTCTTTCCTGAGAGTCTATCTTGAGGTCCTTGCAGATAAAGCTCCCGATCTTGTCGTCAAATCTGTCGAAGAGTTCCTCTATGATCTTCTTTGGTGCGCCCTTGAGTACTATGTTCTTTTTCTGTGCATGCGGGGCATACACATCCAGCATCTTTGTCGGCGAACCATCCATACCTATGGTATCAGGGTCCAGCCCCAGGTCGGATGCGCTTACAGTAAGGATGCCGGGCACGGCAAAGGCGTCCTGCAGGCCGGACATAGGCACATACCGCGGCAAGTAATTCTGTGTTGTTATGGTAATCAGGCCTGGAAGATCCATCTCCAGGGTCTCCATAAAATTGTCCGATATCCTCTGTGCCCGCACGGTCTTGCCGTCGATCTCCAGATTCTCGATATATGCTATCCCGGGTATATCGAGTTCCTCGGCCAGCTGAGGCCCTACCTGTGCGGTTTCGCTGTCGCTTGTATGACAGCCGCAGAGTATAAGGTCATAGTCCGGGCAGTAAATCTCGATAGCACGCGCCAATGTATATGAGGTCATAAAGGTATCAGCACCTGCCATGGCCCTGTCTGAAAGCATAAGGCATCTGTCTGCGCCCAGGGCGATAGCCTCGCGAAGTATCTCCTCCGCCATGGGTGGCCCCATGGTTATGGCGGTGATATGACCGTCATGCTCCTCTTTGAGACTAAGTGCTGCCTCCATTGCATGCTTGCATGCCGGGTTCATCATGGCATCGGCCAAATCACGCCGCAGTGTCCCTGTTTTCATATCCCAAGTCAGTTCGGTGGCCATGGGCACCTGCTTTATACATACAACCATCTTAATCATTTAACAAAAACCTGCCTTATATAGGTCTAATCGAGCACAGAACGTGATATTACCATGCGCTGCACCTCGCTTGTCCCTTCGTATATCTCGGTAACCTTTGCATCCCTGAAATACCGCTCTACATCGTATTCCTTGCTGTATCCATACCCGCCATGGATCTGAACCGCCTGATTTGTAACCCTCGAAGCCACTGCACTGGAATAAAGTTTGGCCATGGCAGCCTCTTTGCTGAATGGTCTTTCTGCATCCTTGAGCGCGCATACCCGGTAGACAAGAAGCCTTGCAGCATCGATCTCCGTGGCCATATCCGCCAATATATTCTGTATGCTCTGAAAAGAGGCTATGGCCTTTCCAAACTGCTGCCTCTCCTTGGCATATTTCACCGATGCCTCAAATGCGGCCTGGGCTATGCCCAGGGCCTGTGCGCCTATCCCTATACGGCCCGTATCCAATGCAGTCAGTCCTATCTTTATGCCGTCACCTTCCTTGCCCAGCAGATTTTCAACAGGAACCCGGCAGTCTTCAAGAAAGAGTGAAGATACAGGATTAGCCCTCATGCCGCACAGGTCTTCTATCTCTCCTACGGAAAAACCGGGCTCTGTCTTTTCCACGATAAACACACTCGCATTAGCTGCAGGATTTTCCGGATTTGTTATAGCAAAGATCAGGGGGGTGTCGCACACGCCTCCGTTGGTCACAAAAATCTTTGTACCGTTTATCAGATACTTATCGCCTTCGCGGACTGCATGGGTCTCCACCCCGCCGGCATCTGATCCGGCATTTGCCTCTGTTAGGCTGAAGGCCCCGATATACTCACCGCTGGCGAGTTTCGGAATAAACCGCTTCTTCTGTTCAACAGTACCGAACCTCAAGATAGGATATACACCCACGCTGTTGTGAACCGTAATACACAGGCCCATGGCCCCGCTTACGCGGGAGATTTCTTCCACGGCTATGGCATAGCTGATGCTGTCCAGATCCGCACCACCGTATTCCCTGGGCACCTGCAGACCGAAGAAATTCAACGGCCCCATCTTTTTCACTACCTCCCAGGGAAATCGCGCATCCCTGTCTATATCGTGTGCTATCGGTGCGAGTTCCGCCTCTGCAAACTCCCTCACACTCCTACGCACCAGCTTGTGCTTCATACACGGATTAAATTCCAAATCAATCCCGCCTTTCTGATCCCGCTGCTGCCTATCACAGGACCTGGACAGGCACCATATCGTAAAATATGATAAAAATCAATGAGCCGTACTCTTGCCCGAAACCGTTATTTCTTCTTGAAATATCCATCTGATGTAACTATTAAATCCAGAAAGAACAATCTTTATGCAAACAGGAGGAACCATGGAAGGCAAGAAAGAGACCCGGCAATTCAAGACAGAGGTGCAGCAGCTCCTCAAGCTCATTATCAATTCTCTGTACTCTCACCCCGAAATCTTTTTAAGGGAATTGATCTCAAATGCATCGGATGCCATAGACAAAGTCAGGTTCAAGTCACAGACAAACCCTGATATACTCGGCAAGGACACTGAATTCAAGATCAGGATCATCCCCAACAAAGACGAGGCTACGATATCCGTATCAGACAACGGTATAGGCATGACCTATGACGAGGTCGTCGAAAACATAGGTACCATAGCACAGAGCGGTACAAAGGCATTCCTCGAGGCCATGGAAGATGCAAAAAACAAAAGCACCCTTACCCCCGAGCTCATAGGCCAGTTCGGCGTAGGCTTTTACAGCTCGTTCATTGTTGCGGACAGGGTAGAGCTGGTAACCCGTGCAGCGGGCGAGGAAAAGGCTACCAGATGGTTCTCGGCCGGCGACGGCTCCTACACCATAGAGGAAACAGACAAAGAATCCAGGGGAACAACCATCACCCTTACGCTCAAAAAATCCGATGAAGACGAACAGGACTATACCGATGAATGGGTTATCAGGGACATCATCAAGCGTCACTCGGATTTTGTAAGCTACCCTGTGGTCATGGACGTGGAAAAGACCGAACCCATACCTGAAGAACAGCTTATTCGCGACAAAGAGGGCAACCCGGTCGGAAACACCACCCAGAAGGTATTCAAGGAAGACACCCTCAATTCCATGAAGGCCATATGGGCAAGAAACAAGACAGAGGTGACCGATGAAGAATACGAAGAATTCTACAAGCACCTGAGCCATGACTGGAACCCGCCGCTGACCCATCTCCACATAAAATTCGAGGGGACGACAGAGTATAACGCGCTCCTGTACATACCCTCAAAGGCCCCGTTCAACCTCATGATGAAAGAACGCAAGCACGGTATCCATCTATACTGCAAACGGGTGTTCATAATGGATGACTGCAAGGATCTGATCCCTGAATACCTGAGTTTTGTCCAAGGTGTTGTAGACGCACCTGATCTGAACCTGAACATAAGCCGCGAGATCCTTCAGCACAACACCCTGGTCAGAAACATACAAAAAAACCTCTCAAAGAGGGTTCTGGGACTCCTCGAGGAAATGGACAAAGAAAAATACGACGAGTTCTTCACCGAATTCGGCCCGATATTAAAGATAGGTATCCCTACCGATTTCGAAAACAAGGACAGGATATCAAAGCTGCTGCGGTTCAAGACAACCAAATCCGAGGACGGGTACAGATCTCTTAAGGAATATGTCGATGCAATGGATTCCGACCAGGAAGACATCTTCTATATAACAGGAGAAAATGCATCCACCCTGCTCAACAGCCCTCACCTCGAAAGGCTTAAGGAAAAGGGTATAGAGGTCTTGCTCATGACAGACCCGGTGGACGAATGGGTAGTGCAGGCATTACCCGAGTACGAGGGCAAAAAACTCAAGAGCGCAGAAAAGGGAGACCTTGAACTGGACAAGGTGGATGATCAGGTCAAAAACGAGTATTCCGGCCTGTTCTCGTATATAAAGACCCAGCTTGAAGACAAGGTCAAGGATGTCAAGCCTTCCACTCACCTCAAGGATTCCATTGCATGCCTTTCAGGAGATGCATACGATATGAGTGCATACATGGAAAAGATACTTAAGGCCACAGGGCAGGCCTCCCCTTCAGCCAAGAGGGTTCTTGAACTTAACACAGGGCATCCTGCGTTGATAAAGATCAAGGACCTCTATGATAATGACAAGGACACCCCGATATTGAAAGAATACGCAGGTCTTCTACTCGACATCGCGGTTGTCTCGGAAGGCGGCAAGCTCGAAGACCCCTCGCATTTTTCAAAGTGGATAGGCTCCCTGATAGCGGACGCGCTGAGTGCAGGCAACACCCCTTCAGCCGATGCCTCTTAAAACATGATCCGCATCATCGCCATCCTGCTCGGCCTTATCTACGTGATAAGTCCGTATGATATCCTGCCGGATTTCATCTTCGGATGGGGGTGGATAGATGATATAATCATGGGGTATCTCGCGTGGAGATACATGTATGTACCCTGGTCAAAAGGGCGTTCTCAAAACCCTCGATCATCGAGCGAAAGAGGCCCTTTTGACCGGGACGAGGAATCGGCGGACTATAACGGACCGAATTTCACTCAAAAAACAACCGATCCATATGCAGTGCTCGGGATAAAGACGAGTGCAACCCGAGACGAAGTAAACAAGGCATACAGGGAACTTGCGAATAAATACCATCCGGACAAGGTAGAGCACCTCGGCAAGGAGTTCAAGGAACTTGCAGAAACCCGATTCAAGGAGATCAACGAGGCATATGAAAAGATCAGGAAGATATAATACTGTTCAAGAATATATTGATGCCGGACGATAGTGGACAATATGATTATTTTTGGTGTATTTACGAATAACATGGTGTACAAGCCTAATATGGGGGTAGTATGTTAACAAAGAAAAACACTTCTAATATGGACAATATCGTCGGATTGTTGGGAAAGGGGACCGATTTTGAGGGGAAACTGGCCTTTGAAGGCACCCTTAGGATTGATGGAAAATTCAAGGGCGAGATAATAACTAAAGGCGTACTTGTCATAGGAGAAGGGGCTGTGGTCAACGCAGAGGTCGAGGCGGACACAATCATTGTACGCGGGGATGTCCACGGCAATCTAAAGGCAAAAAAAAAGATAGAGATCAAGGACAACGGCAAACTCTACGGCAATATCAACACACCTTCTCTCATCATAGACGAAGGAGTTATTTTTGAGGGGACCTGTCAGATGAATTCAAATGAAAAGAATGTAGTAGCCCTTGATGTCAAAAAATAATATGCCTGACACAGTCGGCATCGATAAAATCAACTGATTATACACCCCCACTTTCACTCTTGGGGTCATTATCGATCCTGGGAGACATCCTGCGATAGCATATAAAGGCATTACCTGTATCCTTGGCCATATACATAGCTTTATCGGCATTCTTAATCAGTGTTTCAAGATCGCGGCCGTCTATCGGGTATTCGCTAATACCGATGCTCGGAGAGACAAAATCGATATCTATACCCATAATATCATACGGTTGCGATAATCGTTCAACAACCTTTCCTGCCACGACTTCCGGGTTCATATTTTCTGCATTTGTCATTATTATGGTGAATTCATCACCCCCAAGCCTGCTTATATAATCCGACTCACGAAGGATAGCCTGCAACCTGCCGGACACCTCGACCAGCAGCTTGTCACCTATCTCATGTCCATAGATATCATTGACCTTTTTAAACTTATCCAGGTCTATGTACAGGATCGCCCTCTTATGCGCGTATCGTTTTGCCTCTTTTATTGTATCACCCAGTTTTTCTATAAAGGCCTTCCTGTTATACAGGCCTGTCAACGCATCATGATAGGCAAGGTATTCCAGTTCATGTTCAGCTCTCTTTCGATCGGTAATATCGCGTATAATCCCTTGAAAACCTGAAACCTTATCTTTTGAGTTCTTCCGCAATGACACCGATGCCTCGACAAAGATCCTTGTCCCGTCCTTTTTCATCAGTTCCCATTCCAGGGACTTGACCGGCTCTCCTGTAACAAATACTCTGTGAAATATCTCAAGCACCTTGTCTGCGTTGTCTTTATCCATGTATTGTCTGTAGTTCATCCCCATAAGCTCATCTTCTGTAAATTCCAGATGCTCGTGCACCCGATAGTTGAAGAATGTGAAATTCCCGAGCAGATCGACCTCGAAATATCCGTCTTCTATGGAAGAGAGTATGGACCTGAAACGTATCTCACTTTCGATCAGTGCCCTTTCCGTTTCAAAGCGTTCAGTAACGTCCTTTGCCACGCCACGCACCCTTGAACTCCCGTCTATTCCTTCAACCAGTATGTTCTTATACTCGACAATATGTATTTGACGGTCTCCTGCAATAATCTGCATCAGGCCTTCATCCTCGCCGTTATCCTTTGTACGTTCGAGATAATCATCGAATTGGGCCCTGAATCGTTTAGGCATGAGATCCCTTATATTGGTATTGACAAGATCTTCCTTTTTATAATCAAGCATCCCCACATAATGCTGATTGATCACTGTGAAGTTTCCCTCCATGTCATGTTCGTATAGAAACTCGGATATATTATGGCACACATCCTGAAAGCGCTCTTCCTCTATGCTGAGCTGCTGTTGCAGATACTCTATACGATCCTCCAAATCTTTATACGTGGGCTTTACAGCCATAGCAAAACTCCCTTTACCCAAGAGTATATTGTATATATCGGCCAGCATGCATAATAAATTTACCAGAAAAAACATGTATATACTTTAAGGACATAGGCATAGACAGACAAAATGGGCTCTAGGCACATATCGACATCACCAATCCACCGAATTTATTGCAATCCGACGGCATCTGTGATTAGGTAGGTGCTGTTATCAAGGTTTCATTATCAACATGAGCAGTGCCTCAGAGGAGGAAAAAACATGATCGAACTGAAAGGTTCACAGAGACGCCACCTGCGATCCCTTGCACATTCTCTTGACCCTGCCGTCAGGGTGGGCAAAAACGGGATCACCGACGATCTGATATCATCTGTGGACGAGGCCCTTGAGGCACACGAACTGATCAAGGTCAAATTCATGGATTTCAAGGAAGACAAAAAGGAGCTCTCCCAGATTATCAGCATACGTTCAAAAAGCCACCTCATCGGAATGATAGGCAATATTGCAATCTTTTATCGTCAGAATCCTGATAAGGATAAAAGAAAAATATTCATTCCCGGGTCTTGATTATCAATTATCCTTGGGTGGTTCATGATCTATTGACAAGCATTCCGACAGGATTAATTTATAGAGCAGGTCTTGAGTTCATAATATAAAAGTGAGTGTTTAACCCATAGACCATCACGTTTTATGGACCCAAGGCCTCTTTATAATGCCTAGCTATATCATATATGTCTGACAGAGGATACCCATATTAACATAAAAGCCACTTCCGGATAAAATGGTACCGTGAATCTCTTACACCATCACCCCGGTATGACCGATAACGCTCATATAAACAGCGCTTTCATGGATACCGTCAACACCTATGATTCTATTGACCTCATCATCAAAAAATGACCCCACATGGCAACAGCCGATACCTATGCTTGTGGATGCCAACCCGAGATTCTGAGCCATATGACCGGCATCGAGGTAGATATACCTGTAGGCCCTCTGTTTATATTTCCATTTTGACTTCTCGAATATCGCGGTCCAGATTATAACCGCTGCAGCGTTTGCGCACATACGCTGACCAAGTGCGGCCTTGGCGGTTTCATCTCTGAGATCCCCCTTTTCAAGTCTTTCCAGACAATGATACCGCGAATGGTAGTGATATACGCCCTGATCTATGTCCTGTACATTATGTATCACCATATAGGTCTCTATCGGATATAGGGCACCGGCAGACGGCGCCGTTCGGAACTCAAACCCTGTTTCTTTTCTCTGCATACCGCTGGATGCCCAGACAAGGCATGAGAGCGTATCCTTTGTCAGGGATGTATTTACAAAACGTCTCGAACTCTTTCTCCCCAGTATCGCCTCGTAAAGGGTCATATCTCCGCATGCAGCCGGTCTTAGAAGATCGATCTTTTCAGATTCAGGGTATTCCTTATAAATTGCAGGCTTTTTATCCCAATCAATAGAACCCGATGGCATGCTATGCCTGTTGTATTTTGTCTCTTTCTGGAACCTGTCTCCTATATTATCGGCCATCATACACCCCCGCTACATGGAAATATCTCATTATTTTGCGCCGACCGTATCAAAGGCCGGCCACCTTGTTTTCATCAACTTTAACACGTGGGTATTATGGATGCAATCCTTCAACAAGACGCATCAAAGTCCTATAAGCCCCTGCAACATCCCCTTCTTCAGACGTATAGCACCCTCCGGGCATATCTCCATGCAGCAGAAGCAACGTATACACCTTCCGTAGTCGAACCTGGGAACCATCTCATCATCTTCTGCCGTGGCTATGGCACCGGCAGGACATATCTGCATGCACCGGTAACAAAGACTGCACTTAGCCCTGACAGGAACAGGCCTGCTCATAACGAGACCTTTGAGATATTTTGAGGCTATCTTTCCCCAAAAGGCAGCCTGGCTCTCTATGCCGGGCGCAACAAAGTCAGTCAGCCTGAGATTATCTATATCCTCACCTACCACGGATATATCATCGGGTGAAGATACGCCAAGCCCCCTTTCAAAACCCGAGGTAATGGTACGGGCCTTTTCAACGTCGAGACCGGCGACCTTTGTCGCCACATAGTCTACGGCAACAGCCTCTCTGCCCACAAGTATCGAAGACATCTTCCTTGGTCTTCCCGATCTGCCCGGCCCCTGGCCTTCCATTGCAGAAACAGCATCCATAATATGGATCATCTTATCAAACCTATCAAAACAGGATCGTATATATGTATACAGATCCAGGATATATTCGCTGAATTCATCCTTATCCGGAACCTTCATGTGCATCTGTGACTTTCTCATCCCGGGGACCAGACCGAACAGGTTCTTAACAGCGCCTGTTATATAGGTAAGCCCGTGAGTCTTGAACTTCGGCAGATTAATGATCATATCGATTTCTGTCAGTGCAGCACATACCTCATGATATTTAAAGGTCCTGCATGCAGGGCAATGCACCTTTAGCGCTGTTTTCATATCGGCGATCTCTATTGCCGAAGAGGAGATAAACTCCTCGTAACCGGCCTTCTTCATAGAGGTCTCGACGGATACAATAGCGGGAGACTCCACGAGAATCGGCCTACCCCCGTATTGAAGGACAATCTCGAGAACTGCCCTGAATAAAACAGGGTGTGTGACAACCGATGTCTCAGGGTTTGACGGGGAAAGCAGATTCGGCTTCAGTGCAACACGTTTGTCTTTCATCAGTCCGGGATCAAAACCTATCAGGGATAATCCATCTATAATTATATCCTTGATATCTGTTATAGAATAATCATCACATCTAAGCAACGCCACACGCGCCATAACCCCTCCGGAATGCACTGACCGGATCGATTATAGCCAGGTAACGTACATGGTCAAGCATATATTGATGCAACTTTAAGGTATGGATATATAGGCGGCACTCTTAGATTATGCAGGTTTAGCTACAGATTACAACATGACAGATCTTCAGTTATGTTCCCTGGTCTTCAGAAAGTTTATCGCGGGCCATTTCTCTATTGCGTCTTTCAGCCGCCATTCAGTGGGTGCAAGATAGGTCAGGTATCCCTCGGCGTCACGTGCAAGGTTTGACTGATACTGCTTTTCAAATTCCCTTAGCAGCTTCTGGTCGCCACACTCTACCCAGCGTGCAGCGGCATAGTCGACCGGCTCGTAGATCGCCTCTGCACCGTATTCGTTTTTAAGCCTCTGGCAGACAACATCGAACTGAAGCACGCCCACTGCCCCGAGGATATACGTATTTCCGCTGAGGGGCCTGAACACCTGTACCGCACCTTCTTCGCTGAGCTGGATCAACCCTTTCTGGAGCTGTTTGAACTTTATGGGGTTTTTCAGAATCACCCGCCGGAAGTGTTCGGGTGCAAAGTATGGGATACCCAGGAACTTCAGTTCTTCTTTGTCGGTGAATGTATCACCGATACGTATGGTACCGTGATTGTGAATACCTATAATGTCACCCGGATATGCCTCATCAACGTTTGTGCGGTCCTGTGCCATGAATATAGTGGCATTGGCGAGGATCACCTCCTTGCCTATCCGGTGATGCACTACCTTCATACCCCTTTTGAACTTACCCGAACATATCCTGAAAAAGGCTATACGGTCACGGTGAGAAGGATCCATGTTTGCCTGGATCTTGAAGGCAAAACCGGAAAAAGAATTCTCATACGGGGATATCTCCCTGTTGAGAGCATTCCTGGAGCACGGATGCGGGGCCATCTCTACAAATGCATCAAGCATCTCTCTTACCCCGAAATTGTTTATGGCACTGCCGAAGAATATAGGGGTCTGAACCCCGCTTAGGTAGTCTTCCCTGCTGAATCTCGGAAGCACTCCCTCGACAAGCTCAATCTCTTCACGAAGTTCATCCGCCCTGCCGCCTAGGATTTCATCCAGCCTGGAATCTTCCAGGCTGTTTATGACGATCCCGTCCTGGTTTATCATGGACTTTCCGGGCTTAAACAGATGTATCTCTTTTTCGTAAAGGTTGTATACACCCATAAAGTCACTCCCCATACCGATAGGCCAACTCAAAGGGACACATTCTATCTGCAACTTGTCTTCGATGTCGCTCAAGATGTCAAACGGTGAAAGTCCCTGTCTGTCTAGCTTGTTGATAAATGTCATTATCGGTGTATTTCTCATCCGGCAGACTTCCATCAGCTTCTGGGTTTGAGGTTCGACACCCTTTGCGCTGTCTATCACCATAAGCGCCGAGTCAACAGCGGTAAGCACTCGATAGGTGTCCTCGGAAAAGTCCTTGTGACCGGGTGTATCGAGGAGATTTATCTCATAATCCTTATATGTGAACTTCATCACCGAGGTTGTTACCGATATACCCCGGTCCTGTTCGATCTTCATCCAGTCGCTGGTAGCATGTCGTGAGGCCTTGCGCGCCTTTACCGAGCCTGCAAGCTGGATCGCCCCGCCGAACAGCAGCAGCTTTTCAGTAAGCGTTGTCTTCCCGGCATCAGGATGGCTGATAATGCCGAAGGTCCGCCGCCTCTCAACCTCCTGTTCCAAATATTTTTCACATGCTCCCATAGCGCCCGTTCCTGCTGTCTTAATCCGCAAATCAGATCCTGAACCGTTTATCTTCCTGATCCTGATACGGATTATCGTCATTAATGCCCAACAGCCATTAAGTCAATTGAAAAATTAAATTTTTGTATGTTTATATAAAGAGAAGGGGCCTTAATCCGCCACTATCTTATCAAGGACGGACAGGGTTTGGTTACTGGAGGCAACAACGCGATTTCTTCCATTTTCCTTGGCCTCGTAGAGCGCCTTGTCTGCCAGATCGATGAGCATCTGTTCCGAGTTATCCTTACCTGGTATCACACACGAGACACCCGCGCTTATGGTCACATATTGCCCTGTTGATGGTTGCTTACGCAGGACCTTCTGTTTTTCAACGTTCATGCGTATGGTTTCAGCCAGGTGAAGGGCGCCGTTGATATCCGTATCCGGCAGGATTATGGCGAACTCCTCCCCACCGTATCTTCCTGCGAAATCAGACACCCTCTTTATACTCGACCTGATCACCTCTGCTATTGTCCTGAGACAATCATCCCCGCAGAGGTGCCCCCAGGTATCGTTGTAAGACTTGAATAAATCCACATCACATATAATAAATGCCAGGGGTGTGCCTGCACGCATCATGCGCTTCCATTCCTTTTTCATGCACTCATCAAGCCCCCTGCGGTTACTGACCTGGGTGAGCCCGTCTACGGTTGCAAGCCTTTCCAGTTCCGTATTTGCCTTTTGCAGCGCTTTTTCCAACTTGTGTCTCTTGTTTATGTCCTCGATAAGATCGTCATTGATCGTTTCCATTACAGTATTCATCTCACAGACCTTCTCGATCATCGAGCCGACCTCCCTGGAAAGAGCCCCGACCTCGTCATTACGTTTCAATAAGAGATGATCGGAAAATTTGCAGGTTTCTCCTATACTGAGGACATACTGGGTCAAATCCGAGATCGGTCTGAAAACAGTACGCTGCATAAGAAACACTACGGTCAGGATAACTATCAGCCCTATCACGCATAGAGACAGGTTGGCATAATTGATGGCTTTATACCCCCCATTGATGATATCCCTTGCGAGGGTTGCCCTCACGTAAAAGGCAGGATTCCCTTGTATATCCGGGTACAGGGAGTAGATATACAGAAAATCCTCACCCTTTTGCTCAACTGCATATTGAACGGATCCATGTTTTTGTACAGGACTGTCTTTCAAAGCTTCACCAACAGGGCCTGTATCGTTCAAAACCTCAAATCTGACCTGCGCCTGTTTATTGAGCCTTTGTATAATATCATCGTTCAGGATCTGTCCTATTATCATAAAACCACGGACCGGTCCTTCATCACTGCTAGTAATCACAGGCCTTGAGGCCACGATCAAAGGCCCTGCAGCCGTCACCATAACACCTGTTACGTATGTATCAAAAAGCGGTGTGTTTTCAAAATTCAATTGCAGAAGTGGGTGATCTGCCGGCAATCTATCCTCTGGAAAGTCCTCAATATGTATTTCTTCTTCCGTCTCCAGATTATAGACCTTTCCGTAGACCACATTGCCCTGAGTATCACAGATATATATCAGATTGAAATTATTCTCTGAAAAGACGCAAAAATCCAGGTTGCTTTTTATATAGTCATCATAAGGAGTCTTAATAAATGCATATGTATCGTCCCAGGCCCCCCAATCGTAGCTGAATGAATCTATATGCTCTATCTCTCTCTCGATCGCATAGACAGACCGCTTGATATGTTCATTTATCTCATTACGTTCTATCTCCTCAAAGCTCGACAGTATAATAAACCGCTGGACACAGAAATCCACAGCCCCACATATTGCAAAAACACCCAGAAGGATCAATACCACCTTTGTCTTCAATGTCATTGTATACCTGTTTTCCTTTACAGGATCATAGGGTAGCAATCTATATCTCCCATAAATAAGTACATGTCTGTTTATCAACGCATAATAAATGGATCCTGGACATATATATACCTATTCCCGTCATATAACGATACACATCGGCAGATACAAAATTTCAGATTAGACAATTTATTATCTTTATACTAAGAATTTGATTGCATTATCTGTTAAATCATCTATAAGGCTCCAAAGCAGAACTCTTGGCGCCACCTTCAAAGGTATCCATGACTGAACCTTTGCGTGTCTACGAGAAGTTAAAGATTACAAACAAAGGAGAAATCAGTATGGATCAATTTGCAAACCTGGGACTTTCACCAAGCATGGTCAGGGCCCTGGCCAAAAAGGGCTTCAAAGAGCCTACACCAATACAGGACGCGGTGATCCCGTTTATCCTGCATAACGATAGTGATGTAGTAGCACAGGCCGATACAGGCACAGGCAAGACCGCTGCATTCGGTATACCGATAATCGAACAGCTCGCCACAAGAAGTCAGAATGTCCAGGCCCTTATCCTGGTTCCGACAAGGGAACTCGCACTGCAGGTTGCAGGAGAGATGAATTCCTTCAGTGATTCAAAAAACCTCAAGATAGCAGCAATATACGGGGGGCAGGATTTCGGCCTGCAGCGCAGGGCCTTAAAGAAAGGGGTGGATATAGTCGTAGGGACCCCGGGACGCCTTCTCGACCACCTGAGACGCGGCACACTTTATCTGAAAGAAGTATCTTTTGTTGTCCTTGATGAAGCAGACCAGATGCTGGACATGGGCTTTATAGAAGATATCGAGTCAATCCTGTCACATGTTCCGTCCGAACGGAGGACCCTGCTGTTTTCAGCCACCATGCCGAAAGCGGTAATCTCCATAGCAAGACGTTACATGGGCAACTATGAGACCATAGCAATGAAGGCAGCGCCGCAGGCAAAACAGCTTACCGATCAGATATACATCGAGGTGAGGGAACAGGACAAACTCGAGGCACTATGCCGCGTTATCGACATAGACCCCTATTTTTACGGCCTTGTATTCTGCAGGACCAGGACCGACACCACAAACATAGCCGAAAAACTCATCCGCCGGGGATATAAGGCCGATGCGATCAACGGAGATATCACCCAGCCGCAGAGGGAAAAGATCATGGACAGATTCCGCAGAAAGGACATTAACATCCTCGTTGCGACGGATGTTGCAGCCCGCGGTATAGATATAAATGACCTTACCCACGTGATAAATTATGCCATGCCTCAGGATCCTGACAGCTATACACACCGTATTGGGCGTACCGGCAGGGCAGGAAAGAACGGCTCTGCAATCACCTTTGTGTGCCCTAGCGAAAGCAGGAGGTTCGATATTATCCGCAAGAATGCAGGGGCTTCGCTTCACAGGGGCCGGATACCGGGCGTAAATGAAATCATATCGGCCAAGAGCGCAAGGATAGGCAGTGAAATAGAGAAGGTCATGAACAAGGGTGATGACTTCGGTGCCTATTACGATCTTGCAACAGATCTTCTCATGAACGGTGATGCCCGGGATGTCCTTGCAGCCTGTCTGAAGCATGCCTTTGCAGACGAACTGGACACGAGTGCATATAAGGAAATCCGCAAGCTGAAACAGTATAACAGTAAAACCCCGAACCAGCGTCTCTTCGTTGCAAAGGGACGCAGGCACGGCATCACGCCCAAGAAGATGGCAAAATTCATCCATATGCAAACGGGTGTAAAGGAAAGGCTGGTATCTGATATAAAGATCTTTGATGAATTCAGCTATATCAGCGTCCCGTCTGCCGAGGCAAACCTTATACAGAAAAGCTTCCGCCAGAAAAGAGGACGTCCGCTTATCAGCAAGGCCAAGCCGGAACAAAGGCGCAGGGCAGCAGGATAAAAATACGCAGGACCAGGGGCATATACTGCGATCTTGACTGCCAAGTCATGATAGTGCAATATATACCCCTTTACTGCCGTGATAATGTATAACCCCTTTATACAATTATATATAGAAGGTGCCGAAAGGGTCATTATAGAACGCAGCAGACGTGCCAGGTGCATGAGCATCACAGTAAAACATGGCTATGTACGCGTTGCCGTACCGGATGGCGTATCTCCGGAAAGAGGCAGGGCCTTTGCCCTTAGCCGGTCGGAATGGATAAGAAGGCATCTTACCAGGATTCAGCAACGGCAAAATGCCTGCATGGAACTGCTGAAAAGCTTGCCGCCTATCGTTGACATAAATGCTGCCGTCGAAAAGATAGTATCCAGGTGTGCAGAGATCTCCAAGGAGACCGGCCTTTCATACCGGCGCCTGACTGTCAGAAATCAGAAATCGCGGTGGGGAAGCTGCAGTTCCACAGACGCCATCAGTTTGAATATAAAGCTTGCACGACTTCCGCAAAGGCTTCTCGACTATGTAATCATCCACGAACTTGTACACACAAAGATCAAAGGCCATACAAGGGCATTCTGGAATGAATTGGACAGATATATAGAAGATGTCCCGCTCCTGAAGAAAGAATTGGGACAATACATTCCGGAATTACTCTGAGAGCAAAGGGCTCACCTCAAAAGGGAACATACCGTATGGGCATGCCTTGCAAATCCTGCGCATTCAGAGACAGGCCGCCTTTTTCCGTGCGACACTCATGGTGTGCCTCTTCTGAGATGACAGCTCGGTCTTTCTAAGCCTAATGGACTTTGGGGTCACCTCTACCATCTCATCTGAACGAATGAACTGCAGGGCCTTTTCCAGGCTCATGGGTATGACGGGCGAAAGCATGATATTGTCGTCCTTTCCGGATGCCCTCATATTGGTCAGCTTCTTCATCTTGCACGGATTCACGTCTATATCGTTTTCTCTGCTGTGTTCGCCGATTATCATGCCCTCGTACACAGGGTCTCCGGGCACGACAAAGAGAACACCCCTCGGCTCCAGGTTCGACAGGGCATATCCCATGGTCTCGCCCCTGCGGTCGGCAACTATAGAACCTGTGAACCTTGTCGGAAATTCTCCCCGGTATTCTTCGTATCCCATGAGATATGAATTCATCAGTCCGGTGCCCTTGGTATCGGTCAGGAACTCGTCACGGTAGCCTATAAGGGAACGTGATGGTATACTGAACTCTATCCTGACCCGCCCGGGGCCGCTGCCTGTATAGTTGATCATCCTTGCCTTTCTGATCGAGAGTTTCTGGGTGATGGTGCCGAGGTATTCCTCACCGCAATCTATATACAGGTGTTCTATGGGCTCGAAGAGATCTCCGTTCCTGTATTCATATATGACCTCGGGCCTGCCCACACACAACTCGAAGCCCTCTCTCCTCATGGTCTCTATCAGGATAGCCAGCTGAAACTCGCCCCTGCCCTTGATGATAAAACTGTCTTTCTCTTCAGGGATCTCTATCTTTATGGCTACATTACGCAGTGTCTCCTTTATAAGGCGTTCATGTATCCTCGTGGACTGGACATAGGTACCTTCCCTGCCGGAAAGAGGAGAATTGTTCGGGATGATGCGCATAGATACGGTCGGTTCGTCCACCCGTATCCTTTTCAAGGACTTCGGTGCATCGGTTGTGCATATTGTATCGCCTATCATCACGTCTTCTATGCCGGAGATCACCACTATGTCACCAGGCTCGGCACATTCTATGTCATGAAAGCTTATCCCCTGGTAGCCCTGAAGCCTGCCCACCTTGAGCGGTATGTGTTCCCCTTTTTCATTGATGCACAAAAGGGAATCGTTCGACTCTACATGTCCGTTAAAGATCCTGCCGATAGCGAGTCTTCCGAGATAATCGGAATAGTCGAGGTCTGCAATCAGCATCTGGAAGGGCTCGGCCGGATCATATGAAGGCCCGGGGATCTTGCTCAGTATCGTATCGAAAAGCACGCGCAGGTCCTTTGATTTCTCATCAAGAGACCTCATGGCTATGCCCTGTTTGCCTATGGCATACAGACAGGGGAAATCGATCTGTTCATCGGTCGCGTCCAGGTCTATGAACAGGTCATATATCTCGTTTATGACCTCCCTTGCCCTGGCATCCTTTCTATCAATCTTATTGACTACAACTATGACCTTCAATCCGGCATCCAGGGTCTTTTTCAGGACAAATCGTGTCTGAGGTAGGGGTCCTTCCGATGCATCCACGAGAAGGATAGCGCCATCGGCCATGGAAAGTGCGCGTTCGACCTCGCCTCCGAAATCGGCGTGACCAGGCGTGTCAATGATATTGATCTTTACGTCGTTCCACAAGACAGAGCAGTTCTTTGCGGCTATGGTAATGCCCCTCTCGCGTTCCAGATCCATCTTATCCATCACCCTGGTCTGTACTTCCTGGCCGTCTCTGAACACCCCGCTCTGGCGGAACATGGCATCCACCAGAGTGGTCTTTCCATGGTCTACATGTGCTATTATTGCTACGTTTCTGATACTGTCATTCTTTTTCATATAATTCCTTTCGTGGATACCTTGTTCATATATCCAAAGTTGCACTGTGCCATATACTACTTCCAATAGTATATGCAACAGATTTCTCTAAGATCCGCATCGCCCATCTTATCTTTTTAAAACAACTTTTCGCGCCCACATGAAATCACATCATAAAAAGCCCCCTACATCAAAAAAATACCGGTCATATACGGAAACGGATCATATAATATAATAGGTACCCAATCTTGGTTTAAGGTTGACATAGCACATAAAACATAAAACCATGCACCTTATAGATGAATTCAGGCAAAGGCACTCTCCTTACCTGAAATGGAAAAACCATACCGAGGAGAGACTCAATGCATACCGCAGGGTCATAACGACATCGAAAGGTTCCGTCGAATATGCAATCTCAAAATTTGTAAAGGCAACATATCTATGTCTTAATCCGTCTATTATATCGTATTTTCCGCTCCGGGGCAACTCCTTCAAATGATGGATACCTTTTATTTCTATATGCATTAACAAAAACAGTATAGATTCCGATAAACAGTTCGTGCACACATATTTCCAGATTATACATCGATCTGGATGAATATAGCGACGAGGTAGATGCATTATGAATAATTTGATCGGTTTAATGGTATCCGGATACAAGATTGTTAAGAAGATTAACGAGACACCGTATTGCATGGTGTATCGGAGCTGCAAAGACGGCTCATCAGAGAACCGTATCATCAAGGTATTAAAGGCAAGAAACCCATCCGAATCAGAAGTTGCCCGTTTCAGACAGGAATATAACATCATCCGGGATACCGACATCGAAGGTGTCATAAAAACCTATGACATTATCGAAAAAAACGGGCTTTTTGCCCTGGTCCTCGAAGACTTCGACGGTATCTACTTAAAGGATATCCTGAAAAACAAAGATATCGACACAAGCTCTTTTTTGGATATCGCCATACAGCTCTCAAAGGCCCTCGGGGAACTGCACGTCAAAAAGATCGTCCACAAGGGCATCAAACCCCGAAATATCCTGATCAACCCAACAACTGGAACGGTCAAGATTACCAATTTTGGTATAACCTCGATCATTACCCATGAGAATGACGAGATCTACAACCCTGAGATCGTCGAAGGCACGCTTGCCTACATGTCACCGGAGCAGACCGGGCGGATGAACCGGACAGTGGATTACCGAACAGACATCTATTCACTGGGCGTCACTCTTTACGAGATGCTCAGAGGCCATGTCCCCTTTGAATATGCCGATCCCATGGAGATCATGCATGCACATATCGCAAAAAAGCCCGCAACGCCTGCTTCTATGGATAAAAATATCCCCCCGGCAATCTCTGATATCGTCATGAAACTGCTCTCGAAGACCGCTGAAGAGAGGTATCAGAACTGCTTCGGTCTGATGGCCGACCTGCAGAGATGCCTTGATGATCTTGAAGAAACAGGTTCTATAGAACCCTTTGAGCTGGCAAAAAAGGACATCTCCCTAAAATTCAACATACCTCAAAAACTCTTCGGCCGTGAAAAAGAGGTCGAGTTATTGTTGTCGACCTTTGAAGAGGTAAGCCTCGGACAGAGTCGGTTCATGCTCGTATCGGGTTATCCGGGAATCGGCAAGACCGCACTGATCCACGAAGTGCATAAACCTATAGTGGCAAAAAGGGGTTATTTCATATCCGGCAAATACGAACAGTTCAGGAGGCACGTGCCGTACAGCTCGATCATCCAGGCATTTCAGGGCCTGACAAGGCAGATCTTAGCCGAGAGCGCGGAAAAGGTGCAAATATGGAGAGAAGAGCTGTTGGATGTCCTGGGTCCAAACGGACAGGTGATTACCAGTGTTATGCCGAATATCGAGCTGATCATCGGCAAACAGCCGGACTTACCCGAACTGCCACCGGCAGATGCACGGAACCGGTTCAATATGGTATTCAAGAATTTTACAAACTCCTTTGCAAAACAACAGCATCCCCTTGTCCTTTTCCTCGATGACCTGCAGTGGGCGGATGATGCATCCTTGCATCTGATCAGGACCCTGATTACTGATCCGGAGATCAGGCACCTGTTTTTGATAGGTTCATACAGGGACACGGAAGTTAACACATCTCATCCCCTTACTGCCGTGCTCGATAATATAAAAAGAGCCGGTGTTCATATCCATTCCGTCACACTATCCCCACTGAATAAGCAGGCCATGGGGAACCTCGTCGCTGAATTCATGAGATGCGACGTGTCAGACTCACTGCCCCTTGCCCGGCTTATCCACGACAAAACAGCTGGAAACCCATTCTTCATCAATCAGTTCATGAAGACACTGTATGAAGAAAAAATGCTCGAAGCAGACCCTGTAAGAGGTTGGCAATGGGATATGGACAAGATTGGCCGCATGCAGGTCACCGATAATGTTGTGGATCTCATGGCTAACAAGATCGGTCGACTAAAAGATGACACACAAGAGATCCTCAAGATATGCGCATGCATAGGTAACCGTTTTGATCTAGAGGCACTCTCGGCCATCACCCACAAGCCCATAGACCGGTCCCTGGCCGACCTTACCGATGCCATACACGAGGGACTTATAGGCATATCCGAAGATATATATGTGTTCAGTCATGATCGTATCCAGGAGGCGGCCTATTCACTGATCTCTGAAACGAAAAAGGCCGAGCTTCATTTGATGATCGGCAGACTAGCACTGAAAAATACCCCTAAAAAAGACCTCGGGGATAATATATTTTATATTGTTAACCAGTTGAACCAAGGGTCTAACCTGCTTAACAACAAGGGGGAAAAGGACGAACTCTCTAGGCTTAATCTCATAGCCGGGAAAAAGGCCAAGAAATCTGCAGCCTACAGGCAGGCATTTTATTATCTAAAAACAGGAATAGACCTGATGGGTAAAGACAGTTGGGACAGGGATTATGACCACACCCTTTCCCTGTACAACGAAGCTGCAGAGGCGGCATATCTGAGCACTGAATTTGATGAAATGGAGAGCCTGGCCTCTGAAATATCGGTGCGGGCCAGGACCATTCTGGACAAAATAAGTATTTACAAGGTAAGGATGGCAACAGCCATGGCTCTTGGTCAACCACGCGAAGCATCCGATATCGGCCTTGAATTTCTGGGGCTGTTAATGATCCGTTTTCCTAAAAACCCCAAAAATTATCATATTGCTATCGATCTGATCAGAACAAAGATCATGCTTTTGGGCCGAAGCACCAAGGATCTTATAAATCGTCCTGCAGCAAAAGATCCGCACGCACTTGCATCCATAAATATTCTTACCAGCATTGGCCCATACCTCTATTTTTCCGACTTGAAACTTGTTTTTCTCACAGGGTTGAGACTGATGATGTTGACACTCAGGCATGGTACTACACCTGAATCGCCCTATGCCTATGTTCACTATGGAGGCATACTTTGCAGCGTGAGGGATTATGAATCCGGTTATCAGTTCGGCAAACTCGCATTGAATCTACTCGAACATATACATACCAGAAGTCAATCATCCAAAGTCATTTTTTTCGCTAATACATACACCATGCATTGGAAGGATCATATCAGGGATACCCTAAAACCTTTAAAAAATGCCCATCAGCTTGCCATGGAAACAGGGAACCTGGAATATGCAGCATTTTCAAGCATGGTATACTGCTATCACTCCTTTTATAGCGGCAATAATCTAATAACTCTCGAACATGAGTTATCAATGTTTGAAAAGATCGTATCCGATCTAAGGCATGAAACCTCCTTGAACCTGATCAGAATAAACCACCAGGTGGTATTGAACCTTATTGGCAATTCAGAAGATCCATGGCGTCTTTCCGGCAAGAGTTATGATGAGGATAATCTGAAGCCGGGTGTTTCCTATTATGCATACAAGCTCATTATATGCTTTCTTTTCGGTCAGTACTCACTTGCACTGGAAAACGGGAAAAAGGCAAAAAGACGTATCAGGGGGATGCGATCAACTATCCACGAACCTGTCTTGTATTTTTATGACTCGTTAAACAGGCTTTCACTCTATGACAATGCAAAAAGATCCGAGAAAAAAGATCTACTGGCCAAGGTCAGGAAGAACCAGAGGAAGATGAAGAAGTGGGCCCATTATGCCCCAATGAATCATCTGCATAGATACACCTTGGTAGAGGCAGAATTAAACCGGGTCCTGGGAAGAGATACCAGGGCGAGAAACCTTTATGATACAGCCATAAGATCAGCAAGGGATAATCATTTCGTTCAGGATGAGGCCCTGGCCAATGAGCTGGC
>Ga0272441_10000468_pt1 | contig 92506 bp, 65 predicted proteins | sample SSMProp6N_FD_193582 | JGI IMG/M metagenome (GOLD analysis project Ga0272441, IMG submission 193582) | Marine sediment archaeal communities from Little Sippewissett salt marsh, Falmouth, MA, United States - SSM-Prop-6N | ecosystem: Environmental > Aquatic > Marine > Wetlands > Sediment ... | reverse complement strand
GCCCCGTCCTCTCCCCCCCCCGCCAGGCCCCGTCCACCTTCACCACCGGCCGCAGCGTCACCAGCACCCTGCCGCAGTCGTCGGCCACGACAATGCCCTCACCCGTCACCGTGGGCTCCAGCCCCACACAGGGCTCCTCGCCGCGATCCTCGCCGCAGCCAGCGACGACCGTCCCCAGGGTCACCCCCAGAGCCACCGCCAGGTAGCCAGCCACGATCCATCGCGCCGCGACCTCGGGCAACTTCATGTTCGGCAAACCTCCGCGAACCATCATACCCCGCCGAGACGGAGATTCCACTGGAACCCTCTTGCAGCGATGGGTAGGCTCGACGAGGACGCCGTGGTAGGGTGACGTCTCAACCCGCGCGTCGGGCCGCATTGGGGAATTCCGGCGGCGTAGACAAGGAGCGATTGATGAGCGACACGGTGAGAGCGTCTCACATCCTGCTGATGTACAAGGGCTCGTCGCGGTCCACGGCCACCCGGACCAAGGACGAGGCCGCCGCTCAGATCGAGCAGATCAAGACCCAGATCGACGACGGCGCGGACTTCGGCGGCCTGGCCAAGCAGCACTCGGACTGCCCCTCCGGGGCCAAGGGTGGCGACCTGGGCCAATTCGGCCGAGGGCAGATGGTGGGCCCCTTCGAAACGGCCGCCTTCGGCATGAGCGTGGGGGAAACGAGCGGCGTCATCGAGACCGATTTCGGCTACCACATCGTGCGACGCACCGGCTGATCGGCGCGTCCCGCGTAGAATCTGAGAATTGAGGCACCGCATCGGACAGGGTCTAGTTGGGATGGGACGGGGCACGACCGGAGAAGTGCATGAACCGACAATCCGGCAATGAGCCCAGCTCCGCCGAGACGGCGGAGGGGTCGCAGGCGGATCGAGCAGCCGACGCGACCGGCGCCGCGGCGCCGCACGTCGTCGACCGGTTCGACCACGCTCCCGTGGCGCTGTTCGAGCTGGACTGCTCCGGGCTCAAGACCTCCCTCGACAAGCTGATGGCCTCTGGCGTGGGGAGTCTTGGTCCGCACCTGGAGTCACACCCCGAGGATTGGCTTTCCCGGCGAAACCTCTTCCGGATCAACGGCATCAACCAGTCCGCCGTGGCCCTGACCCAGGGCCTCCACATGTCGGACGACAGCGCCGCCATTCGTCGACTCTTCACCGAGGAGACGGAGCTGGCCATCCGCACAGCCATCGCGACACTCTACACCGAGGCAGGGACCGTCTACTTCGAGACGTCGGCCCAGGTCGATTCCGACCAGTTGGTGCACCTCGCGGTGCGGCTCTCCGCACCGCCCCAGCACGAGTCCACCTGGGAGCAGATCTTCGCCGCCGTCACCGACATCACCGAGCGCAAGCAGGCCGAAGCGGCGCTCCAGGACAGCCTCCGCGAAAACGAGGCGCTGATCCGAGCGCTGCCCGACGTAATGCTGGTTTTCAGCCGAGACGGAACCTACCTGGACTTCAAGGCCGAAGGCTCCGACGAGCGCTCCCTCCCGCCTTCACAGCTCATCGGCCGGAACCTGCGGGACGTAGGCTTTGGTGGGCGGGTGCTGAACCAGTTCTTGAATCGCATCGAACAGGCCTTGGACACCGGAGAGCTCCAGACCCTTGAGTACGAGCTCACCACCCCGCGTGGGAGGGGTCATTGGGAAGCCCGGATCGTGCCCAAAGACGCGGGCTCGGTCATCGCCATCGCTCGCAACATCACCGAGCGCAAGGAGATCGAAGAGGAGATCCGCAGCGCCATGGAGTTCCACCAGTCGGTCATCTCCAGCGCGGTGGACGGCATCCTGGTGTTCGGCAGGGACTTCCAGGTCATCCAGACCAACGCGGCTTTCCAGAAGGTCTCCGGGTACGGCCTGCACGAGCTGTTGGGGCTGAACCTCTCGGCGCTCGTGCCTCCGCACCGCCGGTCACAGGACCTCCCCATGTTCCAGCGACAGCTCGAGACCGGGGATCCCCGCGTGGACTACGAGACCGAGTGCCTGTGCCGGGACGGGCGGACCGTGCCCATCCTGTTGTCCAGCTCGACGCTCACCAACGCCGAGGGCTCTCCGTCGGCGGTCGTGGCCGTGATCCGCGACGTGTCCGAGCAGAAACGCACCGAGCAGGCGCTCACCGCAGCCAAGGAAGCGGCCGAGGCGGCGAACCAGGCCAAGAGCGAATTTCTGGCAAACATGAGCCACGAGATCCGTACCCCCATGAACGCGGTGGTGGGCCTGACAGGGCTACTGCTCGACACGGATCTGGACGCCGACCAACGGGACTTCACCGACAAGGTCCAGCAGTCGGCCCGCGCCCTCCTGTCGATCATCAACGACATCCTGGACTACTCGAAGATCGAGGCCGGCAAGTTGGAGTTCGAGCAGATCGACTTCGACTTCCGCAGCCTCGTCGAGGACGTCACCGAGATCCTCTCCTCGCGGGCCGAGCGCAAGGAGCTCGACCTGCGTTGCCACATCCACGCCGACGTGCCGGCCCTGGTGCGCGGTGACCCGGGCCGGATCCGCCAGATCCTCTTCAACCTCCTGGGCAACGCCATCAAGTTCACCCACGAGGGATTCGTGGAGGTCAACGTGGCCCTGAGCGGGGAATTGGCGAATCGGGTCACCCTGCTCTGCCGCATCACGGACAGCGGAATCGGCATCCCCGCAGACAAGCTGGACCGTCTCTTCGAGTCCTTTTCCCAGCTGGACGCCTCCACCACCCGCCGATACGGCGGCACGGGGCTCGGCCTGGCAATATCGAAGCACCTGGTGGAAAACCTGGGCGGACGCATCGGCGCGGAGAGCGAGGAAGGAAAGGGCGCCACTTTCTGGTTCACTACGGTGCTGGACAAGCAGGTGCGTCGGAGCGAGACGTCAACCAAAGTGCTGATGGATCTCCGGCACACGCGGATCCTGCTGGTGGCTGCGAGCCTGCCCTCACGCCTGTCACTGGCTGAGCACATGACCCGGCTGGGGTGCCGGTTCGGCGTGGCCGAGAGCCGGCTGGAGGCCCTGGACAAGTGCGCCGTCGCCTTCGCGGCCGGCGACCCCTACGCCGTGGTCGTCGTCGACACATGCGAGGCAGATCCAGCCTGGGAGAACCTGCAAGATGACCTGGCGCGGCGCTGCAAGACCCGGAAGGTGCGCCTGGTGATGCTCACAGACGTAGGACGCATCGGTGACGCGGCGAGGTTCCGGGAGGCTGGATATCACGCCTACCTTTCCAAGCCCGTCACCGGCAAGCAGCTTGCGGATTGTCTGCGGGAGGTGACCAGCCTTCGCTCAGGCCAGAGCGCCGACATGGACATCGTCACAAGGCACTCCCTGTCGGATCGCCGCAAGCAGCGGCTGAAGATCCTCATCGCCGAGGACAACCCGACCAACCAGCTCGTGGCGCTCAAGGTCCTCGAGAAGCTCGGCTACCGCGCCGACGCCGTGGAGCAAGGGCAGCAGGTCCTCGACGCCCTACGCGAACAGGTCTACGATCTGGTGCTCATGGACGTGCAAATGCCCGTGATGGACGGGCTCGAAGCCACCCGGCGGATCCGCAACCGGGAGGTCGGCATCCGCAACCCCAAGGTCCGCATCATCGCCATGACCGCCCACGCCATGGCCGGCGATCGGGAGATGTGCCTGTCGGCGGGCATGGACGACTACATCGCCAAGCCCATCGAGCCCCAGGCTGTGCAGCAAGCCATCGAGCGGCAGCTGAGGCTCCGCACACCCCGGGCCATGCACACCGTCAGCGAGACCGGCGAGGTGACGACACCCGGACAGGTCCGGGAGGCGCCGCCCGTGTTGGACCGCGCAGGGCTCCTGAGAAGGCTCGGCGGCGATCTCGAGCTCATCGGCGACGTGCTGGTCGCGTTCAGCGCTGACGCACCGGGCCACATCGCCGGGCTCCAGCGTGCCCTGGACCGGTCGGACGCTGCCGCTGTCCGCAGGATCGGGCACACCCTGAAAGGGTCGGCCGCCAGCGTGGGCGCCGAGGCCCTGCGGGCCGTGGCCTACCAGGTGGAGCTTGCCGGATCCGACGGAGAATTCCACCGGATCCCCAAGCTGCTCCCGCGGCTCAAGACCGAGCTGTCTCGCCTGCTCCAGGACCTGACCGAGAATCCGATGGTCAAGCCCGGGCGACGGGTATGAGCGTCCCCCACAGCCCCAACACCTCCCCATCTCCATCGGTTTGGGGCACCAGCCAGATGAGGATGGACGCTTCCTTGCCGTCACCGTCGGTGAAGTCGATGCGTCGCTGGACCGGGCTCTTCCGCTCTATCGCGCCAGCCACGTCCGCGTCGATGTGCTGGTAGATGTTGCCCAGCACCGTGCTGCCGGGAGTGAGCCCCTTGACCGCTCCGGCGTTGCGACGCACGAGCCGGTCGAAGGCCTCGCTGGTGAGCCCGAGCCGCCCCTTCGTGTCCACTCGGAACACCGGGATCTGACAATCGCTCCACCGGGCCTCGTCGATCTCGACCAGCCCGCCCCCGGGGCCTGTGAAGGTGTGGTCCCCGGTGGCCGAGATCCTGAGCGACGAGGGCTCAAGCTGGAGCAGGACCTTTCGGATGTCCTCCACGAGCGCAACCATGGTGGGCTGCCGATCCAACGGATCCATGGCCATGGCGCGTTGTATCAGCGACTCCACCGCGGAGTCCAGGGGCTCCTTCATGTGCCGCGAAGGCGCGGGCGGCGGCGACGAGCACTTGTCCAGCAGCACCTTGTGGGTGGGCCCCACGAAGGGCAGCACCCCGGTGATCATCTCATACAGCAGCATGCCCACCGCGTACACGTCCATGCTCGGCTGGGGCGCAGCACCCCGGGCCTGCTCCGGGGCAATGTACGCCGGCGTCCCGGCGATCTCCGACTTGCTCAGCCTCACACCCTGAGCCATGTTCTTGGACAGCCCGAAGTCGATGAGCTTGGTCTGCACCGGGGCACCGGGGGGATCCGACCGACAGATGAACACGTTCTCCGTCTTGATGTCACAGTGGATCAGCTCGTGACCGTGCATGTTGTGCAGGGCCTCGGCCACCTGGAGACCGATCTGCAGGGCCAGGCCCACTGGGAGGCGATGGTCCCGCTTCAGCCGCGCGTACAGCGACTCGCCCTTGAGGTACTCCATCACCAGGTAGGCCCCGAACATCTCATCGGCGCCGAAGTCGGTGATCTGCACGATGTGCGGATGCATGAGCTTGCTGAGGGTCTGGGCCTCCCGGAGGAAGGACTTGCGAGCGCTGGTGCGTGACGCCATGCCCGGGTGGATGATCTTGAGGGCGAAGTCCTTGCCGAGCTCGAGGTGGCTCACCTTGAACACGGCGCCCATGCCCCCCATGGCGAGCCCCTCCCGCAGCCGGTATCGCCCCCCGATGATGTGGGACTCCTCTCCCACCTCGGCCTGCCTGGCCCGGCTGCTTTCGAAGCTGAACTCCCCGGTCTGCTCCTCGGTGGAGAATCCGTCGTCCTCGAAGTCCGGCTCCTGGGTCCCGAGCCCGTCTTCTGGCTCCTGACCGACCCTCGACTCCTCCTGGGAGGCGACGACGCCCTGCGGCACGAGTCCCGCGGGAGTCTCCTCGTCGGAGACCGCCGGTATCGACGCGAATGATTCCGGCGGGATGGAATCCAGCTCCGCGGGCAGCTCCACCTGCCCGGTCTCGAGCAGATCGCTGAGCACGAGGTTGAGGCCATCGGGCGGCTGAGGGCTCTCCGGGGGGTCGGGCAGTGGGTCCGGCTCGTCCGATTCCGTTCCCGGCGGCGTCATCAGGTCATCCTGGTTGCTCATGACCCATCGAATATGCCCCGACTTTCCCACCGAATCAACAGATACCTTCCCTTCGAGACCCGAATTGTCCTCTACGTGGATCGGCGCACGCGCCTCTAGGCCTTGAGCATACGAAGGGCCATTGCCACGAGATCCGCAACGTCGATGGGCTTGGCGATGAACTCCACCTGGAAGTCGTTCTTGAGCAGCTCGAGCACGTCCCGGCTCTTCCAGAGCGCCGACGTGGCGATGATGGGCACGTGCTGCCCGTGGGGGGATTCCCGGATTGAGCGACAGAGCTCGAAGCCATCGAGCTTGGGCATCAGCAGGTCCACGATCACCAGGTGGGGGTGCTCGGCGAGGAACCGCTCCAGGGCCTCCTTGCCGTCGTTGGCCAGGACGACACCGACGTCCTGATCCGCGAAGGCCTCGTTGGTCTCGAATGTGCGCTGGAAGATGAGTCGCGAAACGCGATCGTCTTCTGCCACGAGGATTTTCAGAGTCGGTGACATCGCTCCGCCGTCTTGACCACGCTGAGCAACCCAGGTTTTTCGTATGAACTCCGCAACCACCACCCCACTGGCCGCCCCAGAGCTTTATACCAGATGTCTTGGGGTTGGGCGAGGCCTGTATATGTCGAGGCCCGATGCCATCGCGCAACATCATTGCCCTTCCCGACACTGGACAAGCACCCCGATGCCCTCATACACTGCCCGCATCCCGCACCCGAGACCGCTGCTGCCCACCGGGGAGAACGGAGGATTTTTCAATCATGGATCGAACCAACGAGCCCTGACGGACTGTTGTGGGCCCATGGAGCACCGCAATGGTGATGTCTCTGGCGACGCCCACCGCGGCGGCCCCGGCTGCAGATCCGGTCCCATGCCCCAACCCGTAACCCGCCGCTCCCCAGCGGCGTTCACGCACCGAGCCAGGAGACCACCGTGGCTTTCGATACGACCAACTACCTGTCCTGGTACGTCCCCCGAATTCGCCGGGGTGATGACGCGGTGAACCTCCACGCCAGCGGGGTCGCCCCCCTCGAGCCCGAGACGCTGGACGTGCCGGAGGGGAACCCCTGGCTGATGGCGGCAGCCCTCGAGTCGAGCCTGGCCAAGCGGCTGGGCCGCTCCCCGGAGGAGGTCCTGTTCACTCCTGGAGCAACAGGCGGCACCCTGCTGGCGCTGCTCACGCTGGCTGCGCGTGACCAGGACCTCGTCGTCGAGTCGCCCATCTACGAGCCGATGCTGCGCCAGGCCGAGCGGCTGAACCCGGTCCGTCGTCTGCCGCGGGATCCCACCCGCGCCTGGCGCTTCGACCTCGACGAGGCCCGACGCCTGGTGACAGAACGCACGGGCCTGGTGATGCTGACCGAGCCTCACAACCCCAGCGGGCTGCTGGCACCCCGGGAGGAGGTGCTGTCCCTGGCCAACCACGCGGCCAGCGTCGGCGCGCTGGTGCTCGTCAACGAGGTCTACCACGGCTGGGCCGAGGCGCCCTCCTATGTCGGCGCCGCGCCGAACATCCTCGTGGTGAGCAGCCTCTCCAAGGTCCTGGGAGCCTACTGGGCCCGGCTGGGCTGGGTCACCGGCGACACCACACACCTGAATCGACTCCGCATGGCCCACATGAACTTCGGCATGGCCTCCGCCCCCAGCGCGGCCGTAGGGCTGGCGGTGCTGAAGCAAGCGGACGCGCTGACCGACCGCGCGCGGTCCGCGGCGCGGGCGGGGGTCGGGGTGGTGGATCGCTGGGTCCAGGCCACGCCCGGCCTCACCTGGCACCGCCCCTCCACCGCCGGCTTCGGAACGGTGACCCTGCCTGCGGGGGTGGATGACGTGGCGCTCGCCGAGGCCCTCCACGACGACCACGGCGTTCTCGTGGTTCCCGGAACCTTGTGGGAGCTCCCCGGCACGGTCCGGATCAGCTGGCTCCAGGCCGAGCCGGAGGCTGTCGCCAAGGGGCTGAACGGGCTCGCCCGGCTGCTGGCCGATTGAGGGCGCAGAGATGACCATGACGCGCCGCAAGATTGCCCTCATCGCCTTGACCGCCGCCACGGTCCTGCTGTCGGCCGGTCTCTTCTACACGTACCGCATCTACACCCTCGCCGAGAACAATCGCCGGCACCAGAGCGACCAGCTGGACAGGACCGTGGACGGGCTGGAGAGAGCGCACCGGGCCCGGCTCCGAGAGCGAGCGGAGCACCGTCGCGGCGAGGCCAAGACCCGAAAGATGCACCGAACCCTGGCCGCCGCCTACCGCAGCGGGGCCACCCAAATGCTCAGGGACGGTCGCCTCCTGGCCGCGCGCGTCTTCACCTCCGCCGCCCTGTTGCACGATCCCGAGAACCCACTGAGCCCCTACAGGCGCTCGGCGGCCAACCGCCCATTCACGGCCGACAGCCGCGCCGGAATCACCGCCTCTCAGTCGGTGCTCTACGAAGCGGCGGTGCGCTCCGTGGTGGCGCACCGCACCACTCCCCCAACGCTCGGCTTCCGGGTGTGGTCGGCGGTCTTCTCCCCCGACGGCAAGGTCCTGGCCGTGGGCGGGGACAGCCGCAAGGTCCGTCTCTGGGACGTGGCGCGCCAGCGATGGGTCGGGGACCTCACCGCGCCCGCCATGCCGGTCTTCTCTCTGGCCTTCTCGCCCGACGGCAAGGTCCTGGCCGCGGCCACCAACGCGGGCCAGGTGCGCCTCTGGGACATGGCGACCCGCAAGAAGATCCGCACCCTGAACGCCCACCACTCGATGGCGCTCAGCGTGAGGTTCTCCCCGAACGGGCGCCTCCTCGCCACGGGGGGCATGGACCGGATGATTCGAATCTGGGACATGTCCACCAAGGCCCTGGCGGCCACCCTCAGGCACGCCGAGGGTGCCGTCTGGGCCCTGGCGTTCTCGCCGAATGGGCGAATGCTGGCCTCCGCGGCCTGGCACGGGACCCGCTCCAGGGTGCGCCTCTGGAGCCTCAAGGACCGCCGCGCCCATGCCAACTACACGGGCCACCTGGGCCCCGTCTGGACCGTTGCCTTCTCCCCGGATGGCCAGCGGCTGGTCTCGGGAGGCCTCGACCGGTCCATCCGCGTCTTCTCCGCCCGAAAGCTCCGCTTACAAGCCACCCTCAAGCATCACAAGGCAGACGTGACCAGCCTGGCGTTCTCGGCCGACGGGCGCTGGCTGGCCTCGGCCAGCATCGACAAGACCTTCGCCCTGTGGCGCACGGATCGGTGGACGCCGGTCGCTCGCGTCAAGGCCCACGGACGCCAGATCTGGTCCGTGGCCTTCTCGGGCAAGGGCGGCCTCCTGGCCACGGGCGCCTGGGACCACCGCGTTCGCATCTGGCGCGTTGGCGGCGGGCAGCAGCGGCCGGTGATCCTGCGGCCGAAGCCCAGCGACCGGGGCCGCCCCTTCGTGGCCGCCTGGTACACTTCCAAGGGAGACAGGCTCGTGGCCCGGGACGCCGGCAACGTCTTTACCGTCTGGGATCTTGCGAGCAAGCGGGTGGTGGCGCGCCGTCGACTCCTGCCCGCCGATCTTCGGCCCGTGGCGCTGTCGGCCGACGGCAACCACGTGGTCACCAGCGGACCGGGCTCCACCGTGTGGGTGTGGCCCCTGTACTCCAAGGAGCGGGCCCGGGTCCTGAGGGGAGCCACCGAGCCCGTCACGGGCGTCGCCTTCGCCCCTGACGGCGTCACGGTCGCCTCGGCCAGCCAGGCGGGCACTGTCCGCCTGTGGCGTTGGGCAGACCGCAAGGAGGTCGACCGCATCGAGAAGGTGCGCGCCCCCCTGGCCTTCTCGGCGGACGGTCGGCTCCTGGCCACGTCGGACTCCAAGCAGCGGATCCGCCTCCTCCGCGTCAAGGACCTGGATCCGCACCGCACCCTGCCCGCGGCCAGCGCCTCGGTGGAGCGGCTGGTCTTCGGCCCCCGCGGCGATCGCCTGATCGCGGTCCAGAACGACCAGACCATGGTCTTGTGGAACCCTCGAACCGGCCGACGTGTCGCCCGCCTGAGCGGCCACACCGACGACATCATCAACGCCTGCTTCTCCGCCGACGGACGCTACGTCCTGTCCACCAGCCGGGATCGAACCGCGCGCATCTGGCAGACGACCACGGGCCTGGAGCTCCAGCGCCTCACCCTCCCCCAGGTCCCCCAGCGGGCCTCTTTTGCCCCGGACGGCAAGCACTTTGCCGTACCCACCCCCGAGGGAGTGGCCCTGTATCCGCTGCGCCTCCACCTCTGGCGCCGGGATCCCCAAAAGCTCATGCGAGAATCCGAGGCCGCCGCCGGCCTCGAGCTCGACGGGTTCCGTCTCCGCCCTTCGGGCTCCGTCTCCCCGCCTGTGGAGCAGCGTCCCGCTGGAGCGACAAAGTGAAGGTCCGTCAGTATTTTGTCGGAGCAGCTGATCGTCTGACCGGACCGTCCGCCAGGCTGACGCCCGGCGCCCCTGTGGAGTGGCCGCTGAACGAGCACCGGACGGCCAAGTCCACGTAGACATGTCGCAATATCGCCCGAGGCGCAGGTCGCCTGGCAATGGTTGTCACCGCACGGATGCGCTTGGCATGGGCATTGTATGGTGGTCCCAGAGTTCCAAATTCGGTAGTTTTGTGATCACCGTCCGTGGTGATCACGTCGGAGGTCCCCATGCGCGTGCTGCTCCTGTCGGTCGCCCTGCAGCTCCTCATCACAACCCCTGCCTCGGCAACCGGCACCCTGCGGGCCATCGACGAGGCCTATGCAGCCGGCTCCATCACCGAGGGACAGCGCCTCTACTACAAGGTCGCCGCCGTGAAGGCGCCGCACCTGCTGCCGGCACAGTTCGTCGGGGTCACCAAGAGCGGCGACCCCAGAACGCGCTCCCACTTTCGCGTGATGCTGGAGGCCTTCCGGTCCCTGGACCGGGTGGAGCCCGCCCTGCGGGGACCGCTGCAGAACCTGCTGCTGCCGCCACCGGATCTGGCGTACACCATCGACTCCACGACGCTGTATCCCATCCGGGTCTCCTATGCCCTGCCCTCCCAGGAGGCCAAGGCCCAGCGAGTGCTGGAGGTCGCCGAGATCGCCTACCAGATCGAGGTGCTGGACTGGGGGTTCTGGGAGCCCCCCATCGAGCCCGCCGCCGGCCTCTACCGGTACTACGTCGAGGACGCGGGTGGCGCCGCGGGCTACACCGCCCCCTACCTGGAAAACGACGACACGCCGCACCTGGACGCCTACTCCTACATCGTCATCGATCCGAGCCTGGAGGACGTGTACCTGGACACCACGGTGGTGCACGAGTTCAACCACGCTTGCCAGAGCGCCATGGACTACGGCGAGCGGGTGGCCTTCATGGAGAACACCTCCTCCTACGTGGAGGCCGAGATCTTCCCGGAGGGCTGGTGGTACACGGTGGCGACGTTCCCTTACTTTCAGTCAAGGCCCTGGCGTCCTCTGGAGTTCAAGGCGACCCCCAGCGACTACTTCGAGTACGGGGGCGCCCTGTGGGCGCACTTCCTCGCCTATGTCTACGGCAACGAAGACCCGCGCTGGATCCGGCAGATCTGGGAGGGCACGGTGCAAAACGGGCCCATCAACGAGCCCGACTACTTCGACGTCCTCGACGACATGCTCCAGGCCGAAGGCGGCATGGCCGAGGTCGTCAGGACCTTCTCCGAGTACCGCTACTTCATCGGCACCGACGACGACGGACAGCACCTGCCGGGCGCGGGGGACTGGTGGGACTCCGAGGTCTGGCGCACCGCGACCCTGTCGACTTTTCAGCTCCCCGTGCGCAACGCGGCGCCGAGCGACAACGCCACCCGCCCCATGCCCAACGGCTGCAACTACATCGTGCTCAGTGTCGACAGCGTCCAGGACTGGCCGCTCCGGTTTGCCTTCCGCGGCGACGCCTCGCTCCGGTGGTTCGTCAACATCATGCAGGTGGCCACGGGGCAGAACACCGAGTCCACCGAGGTCGTCGTGGACGCCTCGGGCATGGGCCAGGCCTCACTGGACGTCAACGCCCTGGACGAGGCGGTGCTGGTGGTGTGCCACCTCGGCGTCGAGGGCTACGACCCGGACCAGCACCTCTGGACGCCGGGGGACTACTACTACTCCATCGAGTACGACATCCCGGCCCCCACCGTGACCGGCGCGAGCCCCGACCGCATCGCCCAGGGCGCCCACGGAGTGAGCCTGTCGATCTTCGGCACGGGCTTCGTGGATCACCCCGAGCTCGTGGTGTCCCTGTCGGGGGACCGCGTGGCCGTGACCTTCGAGGAGTTCGTCTCCGACGAGGAGCTTCGGGTGAGCGTCACCGCGACCCCGGACGCCCAGCTGGGGCCTCGCTCGGTCACGGTCACCAACCCCGGCGGATCCGCCGGTATGGGCCCGGGCCTGGTGACCATCGTGACCCCGTCGGAGGTCCCCGACGCTGGCCCCGACGGGGGCACCACGCCAGTGGATCCGAGCCCAGGCTGCGGCTGCCGCTCCACCGGCGACGATCCCGGACCGTGGCGCGGCTCCGGGCAGGCCCCCTGGCTGGTGGCGCTGGTCGGCCTGGGGATCTGGCTCGGCAGGCGGCGAACGCTGGCTTCCATGACGATGAACACCCACGCGGCCCGGCGCGTGAAGCCCAGGAGGCACCTCATGATTCGTAGACTGATCGGACCGGCACTCGTCATCGCCGCCCTGGCGGCGCCCCTGCACTCGGCGTCGGCTGAGCCCCCGTGGGACGGCTACGTGGACTCGACCGTCTACCCCATCCGCGTCCACTACACCACCAGCGCCGGCCTGACCAAGGCCGAGCAGGCGCTGGGCTTCGCCGAGGCGTCCTGGGATCTCCAGGTGAACCAGATGGGCTTCGCCAGCCCCACCACCGAGGACGCCACGGGCAACCGCATCCCGGGGCTCTGGATCTTCCTGGACCCGGACGGTGGCTATGATCACGCCGAGCCCATCGGCGACAACCCCGACACGGCGTGGACTGACTGCACCATGCGGGTGGGGATCACGTCATTCGCGCCCGTGAGCTACTTCGAGCTGGTCGTCTACCACGAGATGAACCACGCCTTTCAGATGTCGGACGACTGCGGGGAGAGCGGCTTCGCGTTCGAGAACACCACCGTGGCCGTCACCACCCTCATCTGGCCTGAGGACATCGTGTTCCGGGACTACATGCTGCCGGTGTTCCAGGCCTACCCGTACCATGGCCTGGACTGCGCCTTCTGGGGAGACCAGAACCGTGGGTACTACCACTACGGCTCCTCCCTGTTCCAGCTCTTCCTCGAGGATCGCTACGGCAACTATGACGGCACCCTCCTGTCGTCCATCTGGGAGGCCGCCAGGCAAGACGGCACCGTCACCGTGGGCGGCTACAATGTCTCCATGGACGTGCCGAACTCCCCTCACCTCCTGGACGCCGTGGAGACGGCCCTGGCGGGCCCGACCCTGGACGAGGCCTTCGTGGAGTTCGCACGGTGGCGCTACTTCGTGGGCCTTCGCGACGATGGCGAGCATTTCACCGACGGCGCCCTCTGGACCGGCGGTGAGCTCGTCACCGAGTCCGAGTGGAACCTGGACGAGCTCCCCCTCACCACCCAGGTCCCCGATCACCTGCCCAACGAGTACGGGTCGACGTACCTCGCCCTGGACCTCGAAGGAATCGACGACGAGCATGGGGTGCGCTTCACGATCAACGCCGATCCGGACGTCACCTGGAACGTGGACGTCCTGCTGCTGAATCCCGACGGCACCGCCGACGTGCAAACGCTGACCCTGGAGACCGACAACACGGGCGAGGTGCTCCTCGAGGACCTGGTGGGCTACGATCAGGCGCTGTTCATCGTCTCCAACCTGGGGGACGGGACCCACCACCCCGACACCCCGGACTGCGGAGTCGGCGCGACCTTCTACTACGACCTCGAGGAGGTGGCCACCGCGGTGCCTCCCCAGATCACCGACGTGGATCCCGCCGAGCTGCTGACGGGCGCCGATCACCACATCTGGGTGAACGGCGAGGGCTTCGCCGAAAACGCCAATGTGGCCTTCAACTCACCCGACGCGCTGGTCACCGCGGTGACCTACATCGACGAGAGCACCCTGTCGGTGGACGTCACGGTGGCCGCCGAGGCCGTGCCGGGCCCCATCGCCATCACCGTCACCAACCCCAACGGCCTCCTGGACACCCTCGACGACGCCGTAACCCTGGTCTCCCCGATAGTGCCCGACGAGCCCAAGGACGGCTGTGGCTGCGCCTCCTCCACTCGCGGCTCCACGGGCGGGGTGCTGATCTGGCTCCTGCTGCTGGGCCTCGCCCTGCGCCGGCTCCGCCGCTAGCAACCACGAGGACAACCCCGGCACAACCCCGTCGGATCGCTCAGAGTGACGCCTCGAAACCACGCCGTCAGGGGAGGTCCGCGTGGAAGGTCGAGACCATGTGGGCCGTGACTCCGTCCTTGGTCCACCGGACGTCGATGGTGCCCTCGACGGCTCCGCCGGAAGTGAGATCGACCTGGGTCAGCGTCACGTTGCCGACGTTCACGTTGCCGGCGTAGAAACCTCGCGCGGCCGTGGGCAGGCCAGCGTCATTGGCCGACAGCGTGGCGTAGAACCCGCTGTAGTCCGTGGAGAGGGAGTGCACCCCGGTGGTGGTGCCGTCGGGTATGTACAGCGCCCAGATCGTATATCCCTGATCCTGCTGATACCGGACCAGGGTGTGGGTGACCGCGTCGCTCGCGTCGCAAAAATAGCAGTCGTTGAAGTCAACGATCTCGTTGACCCCACCCCCGGTGTAGTCGATGTGGGTGTTGGCCCAAAAAGGCTGGGGGACCTGGCCATCTTCGCCAACGCCGACGTCTGCGACCTCCGCGTCTCCGCCATCCGTCACGACCTCCCCGCCGCCATCGGTGACCACCTCGGCGTCGCCGGCGGCGTCAACGCCCGCCGCACTGCCATCGGGCTGTTCGGCCGGCGCGTCGTTCGCAGAGCAAGCCAGGTGCGCAACCACCATGAACGAAACGACCGAGTACGCAGCTCTTCTCATCATCGACACCCCTGCCCCGATTATTGGACAACGGTGCACAGCGGTCAACCAGGATGGAGCGAACCGGGCGAACTGCCAGTGTCGAGCGGTTGCAACCAGGCAAGGGCATGGTAGGTTGCCTGTCTAGTGGTGCCAGCAAGTACAAATTCACGGTCCTCACCAAGACCGAGACGGATCTTCTCCCCAGGTAGCCAGCGTCTGGAGGCGTATCATGCTCAGCCATCGCACGCAGGTCTGTGTCATCCTAGCCGCCGCCTGGGCAAGCAGCGCCGGCTGCAGCGACGACGATAGCGTCCAGACCTGCCCCGACCCGGGCCAGACCCTCTGCGGGGTCGACGAGTGCGTTGATCTGCAGACCGACCCGGGCCACTGCGGCGACTGCGATCTGGCCTGCGACCCGGGCCAGACCTGCGTGGGCGGCCACTGCCTCTCCGGGCTGCTGCCTCCGGAGGACTTCCACGGCCTCCATGTGGGCAGCGACTATCGGCTCCGCTGGCTGGACCTCAACAGCGACGAGGACCACTACCTCCTGGAGCGCAGGGCGGACAGCGAGACCCAATGGGCCGTCCTGGCCGATCTGGGCCCGGACGCCACCGAGTATCTCGACGTGGACTTCTCCTCGGGCGCCGGCTACCACTACCGCCTCCGTGCCACGCGTGGTGAAGACCAAAGCGCCCCTGTCACTCTGAGCTCCGCGCTCCCCCTGTGGACCTACATCCGAATAGTGGACTACGACGGCATCTGGGGAAACGAAGGCACACCAGCAGAGGAGGTGGCAGGCCTCATACAGGGCCACATGACCTGGGGCCTGGAGATGATCGGCGCCGACGAGAACCTGTCTTTGGTCCTGCTCGGCGACGCCTACGGCGACGGCGGATCGATCTACGGGGCCGTGGCGTCGGGCTCGGGCACCACCCTGATCAACCAGCCCGAGCTGCAGATGGACGTGGTCTCGACCTACGAGGACTTCTTCGACTGGGTCTTGCAGAACCACCCCGGGCAGCGATATGTGATCGCGTTCTGGGGTCACGGGGGCGGCGTGTCGGTGCCTGGCGGAACCCTGGGCTATGACGACACCTCTGGCGGAGACGGGCTCACGCCGGCGGAGATGGCCGACGCCCTGGGCTACCTGGCGGGTCGAATCGGCAAGCAGGTGGATCTCCTCTACTTGTGTACCTGCCTCAACGGCATGTTCGAAAACGCCTACGAGTGGCGAAGCTCCGTGCGCTGGTTCGTGGCCGGAGAGACGTCCGTGGGCTGCGCGGTCAACCCCATCGACGTGCTCAAGGGCCACGAGGACATGACCGTCCGGGACCTGGCCCAGGCCACCGTGGAGGGCTTCGAGGACTTTGCGGGCCAGGGGTACAACGTGGTCTACTCGGCGGTGGACACCGGCCACGCCACGGCCATGGCCGACCTGCTCGACGGGCTCAGCCAGGCCCTGATGACGTACGTCGACCTGGGGACCACCGAGCTCGACGCCGTGGTCGACGTGGCCGCCAACGCCCAGACCATGGGCGATCCCCAGTACGCAGGCTACGACCTCGCCTACCTGGACCTCTACGACTTCTGCGACGACCTCATCGGCGCGGTGGACGACCCGGACATCGAGGCCCTCTGCGCGGACATCATGACCCTCCTGGAAGGCCAGCTCGTCCTGGACTATGTGCAGACCGATCCGGGCGACTACGACCAGGCCCACGGGATCTCCATCTACCACCCCAACCCACGCTACAACACCTACTGGTCCGGCATGCCCGCGTACTACCAGGGCCACGCCCTGTCGCAGGACACCCACTGGGGTGACTATCTGCTCACGCTCTATCCTTAGGGCCCGCGCAACAACAAGTCATCGATCAAAGAGGCACCTGACAAATGCGTCTCGCCTTGAGGTAGCGCGTGTGAAGACGCTGGAGCCCTCCGTGCCGCACGTCGAACAGCCCCGCCCACGCGCACCCCGGAAAAAGCAGGACATCGCCGGGTTCGGGCGCGGACGTGGACGTGGGCGCGGGAGCCAGGCCAGCAACGGCAAAGGCACGGTCGGGATCGTCGCTCCCAACCAGCAGACAAGAGCCCTCCTCACCCCCGCTGCCGGGTCGCGAGAGATTGACGACCCCACCGGAGCCGACGGCCTGGACGAGACAGGCTAGCGCGCCGGACGAAAGGTCGATCCTCACCCGCCTCGCCCCGTCCGAAACCCGGGTCTGTAGGACCCGCGTCAGCAAGACGCTGAACAGATCGTAGAGACGGAGACCGGGAGCCAGAAATATCCCGACATCCGGGTGATGATCCGAAAGGTGCTCCAATCCAAGGAGGACGGTCTGAAGGTCTCCGCTGGAAACGGGCAAGGTCGTCTCGGTGCCCGTGCTGCCGAGAACCAGCTCACCCACCGAGCCGAGAAGCCCGCTCAGCGCCGGTTCGCATCGCTGGGGTGCCCTCAGACAGGCCTCCGATAGAACCCCCCCTTTGATCACACATCCGACCCTGTCGGCAATCTCCCTGGCAGACTGAGCGCCCGAGGCGCTTGTCTCGAACGCACCGTCGTGCGAGTCGGGACCGTGAGCTTCGGGAGAACGGAACCCGACCAGGATCTCCTGCCGAGCGAAGAGCTCGGGCCACAGCCCTGGGTGAGAGGCTTGCAGGACGGCGACCCGGGCCCCCAAGCGGAATGCAGCCCGGTAGTCCTCCGGCCGCGCACCTTCATGGGCCAACAGCAGCTGCGTCGCCGGAAGGTCGGGAAAACGCGCTGCGAGGTCGTCCAGACACGGCCCAGAAAAACAGCGGAACCCCGCGCCCAGCTTGATCACCTCCTCGAGCACCCCTTGATGAAGTCCTCCGACGACCGGCACATGGACCCCCATCACCTCGCCGGCCGACAGGAGATCGAAGACGGTGTCGTTCAGGGCCTCCTCGTTGAAGACCACGGCCGGACACTGCGCGTCGCGATCGGCGAGCAGATCGCTCCGGCGCTCCCTCCACCAGTCCTTCTTTCGGCCCGTGGACGGTGTCGTCGATGTCATCTCAGCTCCGATCTCGCGAGGGGATCGGGACGCGAGTCACGGCGTCCGATCCGACGGAAATCGTCCGCTCCGGAGACGGCTTCCGGATCGGCTACCCTGGATCCCGGCAGCAACGGAAGCCGGCGTAGAGCCCCAGCCAGGTGGCGTTGAAGGAGCACTTGAGACGCTCGGCGGCCCCGGCACAATTAAAGGCGCCACCTCGCACCTCGTAGCCGAGCAGGTTGCTCTCGGCCAGGACGACCTCCCACAGGTTGCCGCAGACATCGAAGGCCCCGTGGTGGCTCACGCAGTCGAGGAACTCTCCGGTGGGCACAGCGCGAAACGAGTACGTGGCGTATCCGCAGCCCGTTCCCGTTGGGCAGTCGGGGATCTCCGGGTGGTCCGCGCAGTAGTCGTCACACCACGTGTCCACGCAGTTGCAGGTCTCCGGGTCGAAGGTGTCTCCGAAGGCGTATTCCGTTCGCGCTGGTCCCCTGCAGACGCTCACCCACTCCTCCAGGCGGCACAGGCGCTTGCCCGCCGCCTGGCAGGCCGCCTCGTACAGGTCAACCACTTCGGGGCCCATGGGGGTGGTGTACCAGGGCAGGACCCCTGGCTGGGACACCGCCACGTCGGACACGTCCCCTGGGTGATCGGCTGTGGCGTCGGCACGCGAGGCCTCGTAGCGATCGATGCAGAACGCACGATCCACGCCCAGCGCGGGATCCGCGGGCACCTGGACCATGTCCGCGGGACAGTCGATGGACTCGATCACGCAGTCCACCGAGCAGCCGTCTCCGTCGATCAGGTTTCCGTCGTCGCAGGCCTCGCCGGGATCGAGGACACCGTCGCCGCAGACCTCCCCCTCCCCCAATTGCTCACGCGGACAGCCGGTGAGCGCCAGGAGACACAGGCATGGAAAAAACAGACCCCGTCGCATGGCGCTCAGTGGTAGTCGTGCGTGCCGAGGATCACCCGGACGCCCGTCTTGTTTTCCACTATTTTCGCGAGGTCCTCCGGCGAGAAATAGGGACAGGCCGGCTTCCCATTGGCCAGGCAGGTGCTGAGGTAGATCTCGTCCGGCTTCAGCTCCGACAGCTTGGTGGCCATGCCCAGGGTGGGGGCCACGGCTCGGCCTGGGCACTCACATTTGACAAAGGAAACCACGGTGCACGGCTCGTCGAAGCTACCCTCTCCCAAGGCCGCCGCCTTGAGGCATCGCCACTCGCCAGGACATCCGTAGCCGCTATCCATGTAGGCGCCACAGCCAACTACCGCTATCTTCTTCATTTGAATACCTCCACAGGTCTGGTTCGTCGGGCATCACCTGCGTGGCCCGATCCTGATCCCAGCTAGCACAAGTATGGCACTCTGTCAGGGGGGTGTGGCGGCCATCGGCGTTTTTTTCGCCTCTTCCAGCGGAAGTAATACCAGTGCATCACTCGGTCCCATCGACACGCTCAACGAGGCGACCGGTCAATCGACGCCGGTCTCACAGGCGGCGTGTACGCGGATTTCACCCTCCTCGTCTGCGGAGACGATGTCGCAGGTGTCAGGGCACAGCGTGACCAGCTCGTCCTCGACGTAGAAGCCGTCGGGGACGCACCCGGAGGCGTCATCCACCCGAACCAGGGATACGGGGCTCGCGCCGCCGCCCGGCGTGTACACCACGACCACGCGGTTGAGGTCGAGGATCTGGCCCTGGGGCGGCTCTCCGGGCTCGTAGGAGCAAGGCAGGGCCAGGCCCTCGACGACTCCCTGGGCGACCGCCTGGAAGACGACGTCGAAGTTGGCGAACTCGCAGATGGGGAAGCGCAGGCCCCCCGTGCTGATGGAGAGGGCCTGGTACTCCGGGGCGTTCGACTCCGATCCGCTCCCGTTGTTGCAAAGGCCGGTCTGGATGGGATCGGTGGGCAGCCAGGGATCCGTGGCCGGGGTGTTCTCGCTCAAGCCGATGATGGAGTGGAAGATGTAACGAATCTGCGCGGCATCCCCGAAGTTGGCCGGCGTGAGCGCCAACAGCGCGGTCTCGAATTCGCTGGCGGTCATGCTCGAGTCGTCATCGGTGATCTCCACGAAGACCTTGTAGGCATCCGGGCGAAGCCACTCCGACCAGCCGTTCGGCGCCAGGTTGAACTCATCCGGGGTGTTGTACGTGGCCAGGAGCACCTCGAAGGAGTTGTGGCTCCCGACCTCCACGCTGTATTGGAAGAAGGTGGTGGAGTTGGTGGGCTGCGAGGGCACCGGGTTACACGAGTGGCCCGACAGTGGCTGCTCGATGCAGATGGACTCGTTGGGATCGGCGAGCCCGTGGCGAGAGATCATGATGATACGGTAGTCGAGGCTGCTGGAGCCGATGATCTGGGCGAAGTTCTGGTTGATGTTGGCTTCGACCGCCAGGATCTCGCCGCCCATGCTGCCCGAGTTGTCGATCACGAAGATGATGTCCACGGGCACGATGACCAGCGAAGCCTCCGCGCTGACGCTGGAGCACCCCTCATCCGGGACGAGCGGGTCGGTGCCCAGGAGGATCTCCTCGCCGTCGCTGAGCCCGTCGCCGTCGGTGTCGGGGTTCAAGGGGTCTGTGCCCAGCGCCACCTCATCACCGTCGCTGAGCCCGTCGTCGTCCGTGTCGGGGTCGTTGGGATCGGTCCCGATGGCGATCTCGTGGGTGTCGGGCAGACCGTCGTTGTCACCGTCTGGTCCGGTGTAGATGACGTCTTGCTGGACCGTGGCGTCGTCCAGCCCGCCATCCGTGCCGTCCGACGTCGTGTCACGCGGGCCGCAGGCCGGCCAAAAAAACGCTGCCGCCAAGGCTACTCCGATGAAGCGCATGGGATCCTCCTGTGATGAGAACAGTGTACCACGGCAGATGTGCGGCAGGCGAGCCGCTCGATCAGACCTGGCCGGCCGAGACGATGATCCAGCGGAGGGCGAGGCCGCCCACGAGGATGAGGGCGGGGGCCACGCGGGTGGGCTTGAAGCCCTTGCGTGACTCGAGGACCTCTACGAGGAAGGGCACGGCGAGGCCCGCGACCACGACCAGGGCCCAGAAGGGGGCGGTGTACCTGCCGCCGAGGATGAGGGACGCGGCGCGCTGGCCGGCCTCGCCGCCGCCGGTGACCAGGCCCATGATGAACAGGGCCAGGAGGATGACCTCGAGGCCGATGGCGGCCAGGTCCCAGCGACGGAGGAGTCGGTGCTCGTCGTGGTTGACGGCGAAGAGCATCATGAAGGCCGCGCCAGTGGACAGGCCCGAGACGAGGAAGAGCGGGCCCAGCAGAGCCGAGTTCCACATGGCCCTGGCGCCCAGGGTGCCCAGGAGGATGCCCGTGTACCCGCCCAGGGCGACGCCCAGGACGACGTTGGCCCATCGCAGGCCGCCGAGACGGCCCAGGGCGAGGTTGCGCGCCCAGCGGAAGAGGCCGCCGAGGTGCAGCAAGGCCAGGGGGCGCCAGCCCACCAGCCAGTCGGTCTCGTCGTCGGTGAGCGAGCCCAGGCCCAACAGCACGGTGGCCGGGTAGATGGCCACCAGGATCCACGAGCCCCAGGACATGGGGGAGGTCACCTGGAAGGTGGTGTAGAAGCGGAGCACGTGGAGCTTGTACGCCAGATCCAGAAACAGCGCGCCCATGCCCAGGGAGATGAGCACTGGGGCTGCAAATATCATCCACCGGGACCAGCGGGAGCGCTCCTTCGGCCCGGTGCTCATCGATAGCAGCGCCGACAGGATCATGACACCCGCGGTGACCCCTCCCAGAAACAGGTAGACCGGCACCTCCCAGCCCCAGATGTGCAGGTGGGGATCGACGCCCGGGTTGTTTCGAATCAGCTCGACTTCGGTGTACATGGTCGATTCTCCTGCCTAGGGTATTCCTCGCTGGAAGTCCTCGCTGGAAGTCCTAGCTGCACCCGCCGCGCTTCTTCTTCTTGCGCTTGGGAACGTACTTGGTCGCCTTCACAACCGGCGCGGACTTGCGGCCGGTCATGGACTGGTGGAATGCGGCCCGGAACCGGTAGCCGGACCAGTCCGCCGGGGTGGCCTTGGGGCCCGGCGCCGGGGGCGTCTTCAGGGCGAAGACCTGCCAGGCTCCGTATCCTCCCTCGAGCATGAGCACCCTGCCCTTGTAGGTGAGCGCCACCCGTGGAAGCTTCACGAGGTCCGCGCGACCCACGATCACCAGGTCCCTGGTGCCGGGCCCCACGTCGAGGTTGAGCTCGGCGAGCCGGGCCTTGGGCGTGCACTCTGCGCCGGGGAGGGTCTTGGCCTTGCACGCCTCGAGCGGGCGCACGTCCACGACGCGTAGGGACCAGGGCCGGTCCACCATCCGCTTGGCGAGGTGGGCCGCGGTGATGACCCGGTAGGTCTTGCCCTTGGCGACCCTCGGGGACTGGTTGGCCGCCGCAGCACGAGGGGCCCCGGGCAGGGCCAGGGTGGCCGCGGCGAGGACCGCGGTCCCGCCGATACCGGCGAAGACGAGACGCCGCCAGAGCCCGGCCCTGGGCGCCGGGTCCCCGTCCACGGGCAGGCCCCGCCTGGGCCGGAAGATGCGCTCCACCTTCTCGGCTCCGAAGAACATGCCCACGGCCATGAGCGCCACGCCCATGGCGACGAAGGGCCGGGGGATGCCGGTCACCTGGTCGAGGAACCTCTGCCCCATGGCGCCGCTCTGGGCAAAGGAGCTCAGCAGCGGGTAGACCTCGCCAAAGAGCACCGAGCCGGCGATGACGCCGGCGAAGGTCATCATGCCGTCGACCTTGCCCGAGGCGCTGGCCACCAGGCTGGTGCCCGGGCAGTAGCCCGAGACGATGAAGCCGACGCCGAGGACCAGGCCGCCCACGAGCATGGGCCACACGAAGGTCCCGCTGGCGGCCGTCTGGAGCACGGAGGTCAGGTTCACCACGCCGACACCGCCGAGCACCACCAGGCCGAGCATGGCCGTGACGATGGAGGAGAACATCACCTTGAAGACGGTCATGTCGTGCAGGTAGAACTGCCCCGTGAGCGTGCGGGCCGTGCCAAAGCCGGCCCGCTCCAGCACGAAGCCGAAGCCGATGCCGAGGACCAGCGCTACCACCAGGCCCACCTCGCGGTGCGCCCCGCCGATGAGATCGAATGGGAACGTCATAGCCACTCCCTCCTGACCAGCGTGGCCGCGGCGTACCCGCCGGCGAACACGGCCATCATGAAGATCCAGCTCCCCACCGAGAGCAGCGCCCCGCCCGTGAGGGCCTGCCCAGAGGTGCAGCCCAGAGAGAGGCGCGCGCCGACGCCCATGAGCACCCCGCCCCCCAGGGCGAGCACGAGCCGGGATCGCGCGGTGATGCGCGGCCCCCGGATGATCTCCTTGCGCAGGCGCCCGGCGCTGTAGGCGGCCACGAAGCCGCCCAGGATCACGCCCAGGGCCATGAGCACGAACCAGTTGTCCAGCGGGTGGCGCTTGTCGGCCTTGGCCCTGGCCATGTACTCGTTGCTGTCCACGTGGCCGCTGGCGACGGCGTTGAGCGCGGTGATGCCCGCGCGGCTCGCGGCGCCCGAGGCCCCGAGACCCCGGCCCGTCACCACGAAGGCGGCGAGGAGCACCAGCCCGAGGGCGACCCCGGCCACGTAGGGGTTCCAGAAGCGTTTGACGGTGGTCTGGTCTTCCATGTCCAGCTCCTACAGCAGGAAAAAGTGCCGGGGCTTGGCCCCGGACTCGGGTTTGAGGACTTTGTATCTGCGCGACCGGAGCACCTTGGACAGGTCCGACTGCGGATCGTCGAGATCGCCGAAGATGAGCGCCTTGGTGGGGCACTCCGAGACGCAGGCCGTGGTCTTGCCCTTGACCACCCGATGCAGGCAGAAGGTGCACTTGTCCACGAAGCCGTCGGGGTGCACGTAGCGCGCATCATAGGGACAGGCCGCAATGCAGGCCTTGCACCCGGTGCACTTGGCGCGATTCACCAGGACGACACCGCCCTGGTTGACGTGGCTGGCCCCCGTGGGGCAGCAGCCCACGCAGGGCGGGTCGTCGCAGTGGTTGCACCGCTCCGAACGGATCTCCATGGCGAGGTCCGGGAAGGTGCCCCGGGTCTCGGTGCGGATCCAGTCCCGGAACCCCCCGCTCGGGAGCGCGTTCTCGGTCTTGCAGGCGATGACGCAGGCGTTGCAGCCCACGCAGCGCTTGGTGTCCATGGCCATGCCGTACCGGGGCTTGCTCATGAGGCACCTCCAGCCCGCTCGAGTCGGACGAAGTTCACGTTCATCCCCGTGCCGCCCATGATCGGATCGACCTTGTACCGGGTGATGAGCTGGGCGTCCGAGGCGCCCCGGCCCCGGGCAAACTCGAGCCCCTTGGCCGTGTGCCCGTAGCCGTGCACCATGTACACGCAGTCCCCGCGGATGCGCTGGGTGACCTTGGCGCGGACGGCGTCCGACTTGACGCCGTCCTGGTTCACCAGCACCACCTTGTCCCCGCTGCGCAGGGGCTTGTCCTCGAAGCCCGGCAAGGACTTCGCCGCGTCGACGTTGATCCAAACCTCGTTCTCGTTGAAACACTCAGACAGGAGCCGGTTGTTGGTGGTGCGGCCGAAGGTGTGCACGGGCGACCGGCCGAAGAGCAGCCGGAACATGCCGGGCGGCACCTCCTCTTGGGGCGTGTACCTCGGCAGCCCCTGGCCCGGGAAGGCCGCGTCGAGCTGCCCCGAAAAGAGCTCGATCTTCTTGCTGTCGGTGTCGAAGGCGAGCGGCAACCCCTCCTCCTCACAGGTGGGGACCTTCTTTCCCAGAATCACGCCCTTGCTCCGCAGCACGTCGCAGTCCAACCCCGCCGCCTTCACGCGGTGCTTGGCATAGTCCATGGAGTCCTTCCAGGGGAAGTAGTCCTTGAGCCCCAGGCGGTGGGCCAGCTCCCGGGCGATCCACCAGCCCGGCTTGGAGTCGTACATGGGCTTGACCACCTCCTGGCGCACGGCCAGAAACGGCTCCTTGTAGTAGGGCGCCCAGAGCTCGTCGCACCGCTCCAGGTAGGTGGACTCGGGCAGCACGACATCGCTCCAGCCGCAGATCTCCGCCGGGAGCACGTCGATGGACACGATGAAGTCCAGCTTCTGGATGGCGGCCATGGTCTGCTTCTGGTTGGGCAGCGTGGTGATCAGGTTCGTGCCGTAGACCATCCAGGACTTGATGGGATAGGGGGCCTTGCCCGGAACGGTGGCATCGCACAGCCCCGAGGCCAGGGTCTCCTCGGCCAACGGGTAGGCGCTCGGGGGCCGGTCGGCCTTGCTCTTGAGCTTGTGGCCGTACTTGGTGTAGGGGAACTTCGGCACCTTCATCCGGTCGTAGATCTGATAGCCCCCGCGGCGACCCCAGCTGCCCAGCAGCGCCACCAGGATGGCGATGGAACGCATCCGCTGGGTGTCGTCGCCGTACCAGGTGGTGTGGCGCCCGGGGTGGATGAGCGACCGCGGCTTGTGCGCGGAGATGAACCGCGCCGTCTCCCGGATGAGCTCGGGCTTCAGGCCGGTGATGGGATGGGCCCACTCGGGCGTCTTGCCCTGGATGTGCTTCTTCAGCTTTTCGAAGCCCGTGGTGTGCTTGGCCACGTAGTCGGTGTCGTAGCGCTTCTCGGAGATGATGACGTTCATCCAGGCCAGCAGCAGCGCGGTGTCGGTGCCCGGCTTGATGGGCAGCCAGTACTTGGCCTTGGAGGCGGCCACCGAGTGGCGAGGGTCCACCACCACCAGCTCCATGCCCTTGCCGATGCCGTCGGCCATCTCCTGCACCTGGGTGTTGTGCATGTTCTCTCCCAGGTGGCTGCCGATGAGCACCAGCACCCGGGCGTTCTCGATGTCCACACCCTCGGGGGAGCCTATGATCGATCCAAATGTCAGGTTGAAGGCCACCTCGCGGGGCCCGCGACACTGCGCGTAGGACGGTGCTGCGATGTTGGGCGACCCGTAGGCCATGGACAGGTGCTTGAACCACGAGCCGCCGTAGCCGTGCTGGAAAAGGGCCAGGGCCTCGGGACCGTGCTTCTTCTTCACCTTGAGGAGATGCTCGGCCGTGTGGTCCAAGGCCTTGTCCCAGGAGACCGCCTCGAACACGTCCGCGCCACGCTTGCGGATTCGAATCAAAGGCTTCTTGAGCCTGTCCGGATCGTAGAGCAGCCCTGTGCCGCCCGCGCCCCGGGGACAGAGGCGCCCGCGGGACAGGGGGTGGTCGGGGTTGCCCGTGAGCTTGGTGACCCTGCCGTCCTTGACGTGGGCCAGGGCACCGCAGCGCCAGAAGCAGAGCTCGCAGAAGGTGGGCACCACCCGGTCCCCGTCCGTGCCCGGATCGTGAATCGGGTTGTCGTCGTACCCCCACCAGCTCGTGGCCAATCCTGAGGCCACCACAGCCCCACCGGCCGCCGCTCCGCCGATCTGGATGAACTGTCGTCTGTTGATTCCACTCATGTTTTCAGCCCTTTAGAATTGGACACTACCTAACCCGGCACCCTTCCATACAGGTCACGAGGTCCCGCAGCCGCGGCTCGGCCAAGGTGTACACGGCCCTCCCGGACTCCCGCCGCCTGGACACCAGCCCGCGCATGCGTAGGATGCCAAGCTGCTGGGAGATCACCGCCTGTGGTGCCCCGATGCGCTCGGCCATGGCGCCCACGTGCGTGTCCTCGTCGGCCAGGATGGCGACGATCTGGAGACGAATCGGGTGCCCCATCGCCTTGAGGATCCGCACGATGTGCTCACATTTCTCCTGGTTCTTCGCGATCGATGCCATGACTACCTCTCGGTATTGGGAAATTCTGATATCTGTCTATACATAAACCATGTAGACGAGCGACGCAATAGACAAAATAAGGCGAACGGTTTTTGTTTCGGTTATTTCCGATGTGTTTAGTAGTTGTTTAGTGAGGCCTCACCAACGGGATATCTCGGGGCGTGACCCGAGCGCCACCACATGCGCATCTACCTACGCTTCGACTTGCGCTTGAGCTTACAGGGCGGAAAGGGGGGAGTCTTCCGGTAGGGAAAGGCCTTCTTGAAGCGGCGCGCGTACATGCGCCAGACGTTCTTGGCGGAGTAGCAGGCACCCTTGTGGATGTAGAGCATGGCCAGGAAATAGGCGGCTTGGCGCTGGAGCTTGGTGAAAGGCTTGACGCAACCGCCCTGGAGGAGCACGTGCAGGACGCGGCGGGCGTGCTCGAGGGCGTCGACGTCGTGGGTCTTGCTGGCGAGGATCTTCTGCGCCAGGCGGAGCATGACCAGGGGCTGATGCCGGTTCTTCTTGCATTGTTTGATGAGGACCCACCTCGACGGCGGCGCCATGGGCTCGACGGGGGGGGCCATGGTCTTCACTACCGCCGCGTCGGGCGTCGGCGCGGGCCGCGTCATCACCGGACGCGGTGGTGGGCGCTTCGCGGCACCGTCCACCGTTGGGGTGGGCGCCCTGGCTCCGGCGTCGGGGGCCACCACGGCGGCGGAAGGTCCGGAGGCGCTGGGGGGATCTGCGGGCTTCGTGTCCCCTCCAGAGCGCAGGAAGTACATCACCAGCCCCCCCACGACCAGGCCCACCAGCGCGAAGAGCATCGCCCGCCCCATCCGGGACGGCGGCTCCTGAGCCGTCAGCTGATGGAGGATACGGTCCGAGGCCCGGCTGGCCGCGTTTTGGCGGGGCACGTCGCCCTCCGCCTGCGCGGTCTGGGTGGACGCCACGGTCTCCACCCCGCCCGGAGGGCTCGGCGAGGTAATGGCATCGAAGGTGATCGTGGCCGGGCTGTCCTGGCGCCCGGGAGGCATCTTCTCCAGCCGCTGAAGCACCTCGAAGGCGCCGGGGCGACGCGCCGGATCCTTGACCAGCAGATCCGCCAGGAACAGTCCCAGGGGCTTGCCCTTCAGCTCGTCGGGTAGCGCCACGGGATCGTGCACCGTCCGCTTCATGATCTCGTGTAGCTCGTCCTTGCCAAAGGGCGCAGACCCCGTGAGCAGCTCGAACATGGTGGCGGCCAGGGCGTAGACGTCCGACGCCTTGGAGTGCTTCTTGCCCAGCATCACCTCGGGCGCCAGGTAGGGCGGCGTGCCCATGATGATGCCCTCGGCGGTCAGGTTGGGATCGATCTCTCGCCGGGCGATGCCGAAGTCGACGAGCTTCACGCCTGCGCGCTTGTCCGCCCGCAGAAAGCGCACGATGTTGGACGGCTTGATGTCCCGGTGGATGATGCCGCTCGCGTGCAGCTCCACCATGGCCGAGGCCACGGGGATGATGAGCGAGAGCACCTCTGCAGGCTTGAGCTTGCCCTTGGGCTGCAGGGACAGAAACTCCTCCAGATCGATGCCGTCGATGTACGCCATCACCAGGAAGTACTGCCCCTCCACCTTGGCCGAGATGAAGTCGTGGATCTCGACGATCGCTGGGTGGGTCACGGCCGCCAGGGCCTGGGCCTCACGCTTGAACCGGGTCTCCAAGCCCGAGGAGCTGCTGGAGATGAGCTTGATCGCGACGTCGCGATCCACGTTGAGCTGCTTGCCCAAAAACACCGATCCCATGCCGCCGGTGGACAGGGGCTTGACGATTCTGTAGCGCCCATCCACCACGCGGTCGATGAGCGGCACGGTGGGGCGCACCTCGTCGGTGACCACGTCGGTGGCCACGTCGGACTCGGAGTCGATTTTCACGGTTCTGCTGTCTTCGGACATGCGCGGCTGCAACTCAAGTCGTAGATCGATTCTTACCAGCACCGCGCGCGCGCCGCAAGCGGCGACGCCAACCCCACACCTGCCCGAATACGAGGAACAAGCCACACAAGATCACCAGCCAGTCGCCCATTCGCGCATAGAAGCTGCCCGCCTGATACAGGGGCAGATCCACCACCACGGCGCCCGGCCCCTCGGCGAAGTGGTTCCGTCTCCCGAGCACCTCCCCCCGGGCCGAGACGATGACGCTGATGCCGTTGGAGGCGGCGCGCACGATGGCGTAGCGGTTCTCCACCGCCCGGAAGAGGCTGTTCTCGAGATGGTGGTTGCGGACCTGGCGCCAGTCGTTGGTGGGCAAGGCCACCACCTCCACGCCCCGGCGCCCGTATCCCCGGGCGAGATCCGTGAAGTTGTCGTCCTGGCAGATCATGCCCCCCAACCGGAACCCCGGGCCCCTCACCGTCACCCCGGAGCCGTCCCCGGCGGTGTATCGCTCGAGGGTCGGGATCAGGTGGGACTTGGTGTACTCCCCGCGCATGCGGCCGCGGGCGTCCACGAACACCAGCTGGTTGCGATTGCGGGCGTTGTCGAAGTAGCCCACCGCGAGCCAAACCCTGTATGCACGGGCCGTGAAGGAGAGCGCCTTCTGAAAAGCCTTCCGCCGGTGGCCAGGCACCTTGAAGGCCGCCTCGGGAGAGACGATCAGACCGGCCCCCTGTGCCACCGCTCGCCGCACGAGACGCTGGTAGACGGTGTCGTACAGGAGCTTCCAGGAGCTATGCTTGCCACGCGGCAGGTGGTCCCACGTCCAGCCCACGGCGGCCACTCGCACCGTGCTTTTGGGCTTGGACGGCCAGAGCACGGTGTTGGCTCCGGCGGCTACGACGATGAGCACGGCCAGAGCCACAGCGGCGCGACGCCGGACGTCCGAGCGCACCAGCGCCATGGCCATGAGGGTCTGGCCCGTGACCAGGACGAGCACCAAGCCCGTCACCCCGGTAACCGACACCAGCTGGATCGTCCAGGGCGAGGCGCTCCATACCCGGGTGAATACCTGTGCGGTGCCCCAGACCGGCACCAGGGACATGTCCACCCACTCGAGCACCACGGCAACCGCGCCCACGCCCAGGGCCGCCAGGAGGGGCGGGCCCCTCAGCAGGTAGGTGGCGCCCAGCGACACCAGCGCCCAGAGCAGCGTCAGGTACACCGCGAGGCCCATGCCCAGCAGGAGCGGGAACTCCAAGGCCAGGGCGAGGGGAAAGGTGTAGCAGAAACCGAGAAGAGACCCGGCCCCCAGCCCCGTCCAGAGCCCAGGACGCAGCCGCACGAGCGCCAGGAGCCAGGGCAGCAGAGCCACGGCTTGGAGGGGCCAGGCATGGACCGGAAAGTCTGACAGAAACAGCAGCAGCCCGCTCATGGCGGCCAGCCCGTAGGTCGTGATCCGGGGAAAACCGGCAGGACGCTCCCACCACCGCATCTTCACATCCACAGCTCTCCGTGGCCCGAGTCGAGGTCACGCAGGTGAGCCAGCGCCTCCTCCGCGCTCTGAAACCGATCCGCGGGACGGCGCTGGATGAGCCGCTCCACCACGGTGTACAGCGGGTGCTCGGCGATGGCCATGGCCGGACGCGGCGGGTCCGACTCGATCTGCGCCACGGCGCGCTCCATGCCCTCCCCCCCGAAGGCCTTCTCGCCCGTGAGCATCTCGTAGCCGAGCAGCCCGACGACGTAGAGATCCACCAGCGGTGTGGCGCGGGCTCCCTCCTTGAACATTTCTGGCGCCATGTAGCCTGGCGTGCCAACGCGATCGCCGCTCAGGGTGAGGGTGACCTTCATCGCATGGCCGATGTTGCCCGACTTGCGCACGCCCTTGGCCATGCCGAAGTCGAGGATCTTCACCCAGACACCGTCGTCAGAGCCGCCGCTGCCCACCACCCTGCACAGAAACACGTTGGAGGGTTTGAGGTCCCTGTGGATGAGCCCTTGACCGTGCGCGAAGACGAGGGCGTCCAGCATCTGGCTGAGCAGGTGGTGCACCCGCTTGGGGGCCATGGGATCGTCGTAGAGGTGCACGAAGAGGGGCTCGCCGTACAGATGCTCCATCACCATGTACAGCACGTCGTCTCGCGTCTTGCCGAAGTCGATGATGCGCACGAGGTTGGGGTGCTGAAGGTGCGCGGCGATGGCCGCCTCCCGCACGAAGCGATCGACGGCCGCCGGATCGGAGTCCGTGACGTTGACGTGCAGCGCCTTGATGGCCACGGGTGTGTGATCAGACACCCGCTGACCGTGATAGACCACCGCGAATCCACCCGCGGCCACGAGACCATCCACCTGATATCGGCCAGCCAGTTGCTGTCCGGCGTCGAGCGGTCCCGGCAGGTCGCTCATCTGGTTTCCTCCCTCTTCGGCCGTCGCCGACCATCGCCGCCAGTGGACGGGACGAGACGACGCACCGGCCAGTCTATCCGGCCCCGCCGCCGTTGCCAACCGCCCTGGACCCGGCCGCACGTCCGATCACTCATCCGCCTGCACTGACGCAGGCTGACGTCCGCGAGCCCCGAAGGGGCGCTGCGGACGCGCTGACGGCGCAGGTGTCGCTGGCCCCGTGCAGTGGGGAAGGTTTTTTTACGACAAGGATCCGGAGAAGGCCGACGCCGGGGCGGGCTCAGTCCCTTATCAACCAAATCGTGCGCAAGATGGCATCAACTTGTGCACACATCGAGCTGGTATCGAACTGCTATTGGCCGTTGGAAACTAGGTAGTTCCCATCCCAGAAGTGGACTTCGGCTGCAACCGCGCCATGCACGCCGTCTGCACACCACCAAATCTGGGGGTAGTACTCCCGGTACGACCACCAGATCTGGTAGTGCACATCCGACGCGCCTGTCGCGCTTTCGCTTCGAAGCCACTTCTGGGATGGAAACCAGGTATTAGCTTTCTGATTCCGGAGTGTTGGCTAACTGCTAATCGCTAACGGCTAACAGGTCCCGGCGGAGCCGGGACCTGTTTGGTTCCGGCTCCGCCGGGTTAGGAGGCAGTTCTAAACAAAGTCGTCAATCTGGGACGCCGAGGCGCCCGCTTGGAGCGAAGCGAGTCCAGGGCTTCAGCGTGAATTTCACCATTCACCGACTTGATCTGCGCGAAGTAGTCCAGCCCCTGCTCGACGATCTTGCCGGCGACACCGCGGGACGTATTGCACGAATCCGTTGTCACCAGCCCAAAGAGCTTGCTGCGACCGTAGGCCGCCCCGGCGCCGATTTTCTTTTTTTGGCATACCCCAAGACGTGAGCGCGGGCGTTCTATACCCCCTATCAAAGAAAAATCAGGCCCGCCCCGGCGCAAAGAGCACACGCCGGCGCCGGCTGCCGGGCACCGCGGCCCGCGTCGATTCGGCGACGTCCCCGTATGCCATTCCATGAAAGCACGGACCGCCGAAACGGGGGGACCTTCTCAAAAGGTCACTGCGTTACGGTAGTCCACGGCGGATCCGTGGCACGATACCTGCGCGACGCCCTCAGATGTCCGGAGACAACTGCGAAAAAGCCGCCTCACCGGGAACGGTGAGCGATCGTGGACCCGGCTGGAAACAGTCGGGGTGAAGGCGCGGTACCAACGAGGTCACCCAAGGTCCATTCCTGGTACAATTCGAGTCGCACGACCCGAGGCCCTGGCCAAGGGTCGGCGACGAGGAATCCTCATGGATGTTCTTTCTTCCGCTGGGCACCTGGAGGCGGAACGGGCGTGGCTGGCGGGCCTGCCCAAGGTCGAGCTGCACCTGCACCTCGAGGGCGCCATTCCGCTGGACGCGCTCTGGGCGCTGATCGAAAAATACGGCGGGGATCCCCAAGCGCCGGATCGCGCGGCCCTGAGGCGTCGCTTCGACTACAGGGATTTTCCTCACTTCATCGACACCTGGGTGTGGAAGAACGGGTTTCTGCGCAGCTACGAGGACTTCGCCTTCATCGCGGAGTCGGTGGCTCGAGACCTGGCGGCGCAGCACATCGTCCATGCCGAGGTCTTCTTCTCCCCAGGTGACTTCGCGCGCCACGGCCTGGGCACCCAGCGGCTGGCCGAGGCCATCCGTGCCGGCCTGGACCGGGTGCCCCAGGTCGGCGTCTCCCTGGTGGCTGATCTGGTGCGGGACTTCGGACCGGTGCGCGGCGGGCGCGTCCTGGAGGAGGTGGCCGAGGTCAAGGACCAGGGCATCGTGGGCATCGGGATCGGCGGCTCGGAGCACGAGCACCCGCCGGAGCCCTACGCTGCGGTCTACGCCCGTGCCCGGAACCTGGGGTTTCGGACCAGTGCCCACGCCGGCGAGGCCGCTGGAGCGCAGAGCGTGTGGGGCGCGATCCGGGCGCTCGAGGTGGATCGCATCGGCCACGGCACGCGAGCCGTCGAAGATCCGGACCTCGTCAACCACCTGGCGCGGGCGCGAATCCCGGTGGAGCTCTGCCCTACGTCCAATCTTCGTACCGCCGTTGTCCCCACCCTCGCCGACCATCCCGCCCGGCGCTACTTCGAGGCAGGCATCCCAATCAGCGTCAGCTCCGACGACCCGAAGATGTTCAACACCTCCGTCCTCGACGAGCTGCTGGCACTGCGTCAGCACCTCGGCTTCACCCGCCCCGAAATCCTCACGGTCCTCCGACAGACCATCGATGCCTGCTGGCTCGATGCGCCAGGGCGCGCCACCCTCCACAGCCAGCTCGAGCGCGCGATCCGCGCTCTCCCCCACCACCGCCCTTGACCCGAAGGTGCCGCGACGAAATACTGAAGGGCATGAACGGTCAACCCACAAGTCGGAGCCTCCTGGACACAGCGCCGATCTCGATCTCGATCGCGGTCTCGATCGCGATCGCGGTCCTTGGCGGGACATCTGCGGGCTGCGAGCCCGATGAGCCTCCCTATCCCCCGGTGCGGCTCCGCCTGCCCATCGAGAACCCGGACGGCGACTTCCTGAGCGAGTTCGTGATTGGCGTGGACCACGATCCGGTGGACTATGGCGGCCTGGGGTACCAGTGCCTCAACTACGACGGAGAGATCAGCTTCCCCTACTGCTACGACCAGCACACCGGCACGGACTACCTGCTCGGCGGCGACTTCGAGATGATGGATGAGGAAGTCGTCTGGGTGGTCGCCGCTGCGGACGGCGTGGTGATCGACACCGAGGACGGCAACTACGACCGCTGCCACGCCGACGCCTCCACAGGGTACATCGACTGCGACGGCCACCCCATGCGGGCCAACTACGTGACGCTGGAACATGTGGGCGGCTTCCAGACCGGGTACTGGCACCTCAAGACGGACACCCTGGTGGTGTCCGTGGGCGACCAGGTGTCCTGTGGGGACCGCCTCGCCCTGGTGGGCAGCTCGGGCATCTCCGCCATGCCGCACCTGCACTTCTGGGTGCAATCCCCCGACGGCGCGGTGATCGATCCCTACGCCGGATCCGAGTCCCAGCCCGAGACCTTCTGGGTGAAGCAGAACGGCCCGCACGACCTGCCCGCGGAGCTGTGCCAGGCGCAGCTCACGGCGGACACCGACGGCGACGGACTGCTGGATCCCGACGACAACTGCCCCTACGACCCCAACCCCGATCAGGCCAACTCAGACGGCGACTTGCTCGGCGACGTGTGCGATCCCCGTTGAGACTCCTCCGGTGTGGCACCGCCGCGGACGCACCGCCGCGGATACGTGCTCGTGGTGCTGGATTGGTTCTCGCGGTGGTGATACCATGTTGGTCATAATGAGAGGTGTCAACAGCCTGGAGGCGCCATGAAAACCATCGCCGCTCCTGTGTCGAGCTGGCTTCGTTTGGTCTCGCTGTCGTCTCTGGTTGTGCTTGCTGCCCTGGGTATCGTCGGCTGTACGACGAATTTCGTACCGTCGGACGAAGGCTGCGGCAACGGCAGGTTCGACAGCGACGAGGCTTGTGACGACGGAGACGTGGTGCCCGGGGATGGCTGCGACGAAAACTGCCTCGTGGAGCCGGGATGGCAGTGTTTCGGCCAGCCTTCCACCTGCTCCACGATCTGCGGGGACGGCATCGTGAGCGGCCTCGAGACCTGCGACGACGAAAATTTGCAGGACGGGGACGGCTGCACCGCGGTGTGTACCGTGGAAGCGGGCTGGTCGTGCGTCAGCGAGCCCAGTGACTGCGCGCCCGTGTGCGGGGACGGTCAGCTGGTGGGAGGAGAGCCCTGCGACGGAGAGATCCTCTTGGTGGCCAACTGCTTCGACCTGGGCCTCGGTGGCGGCTCGGTGACCTGCCTGACCAACTGCATCCTCGACGTGTCTGGCTGCGATGTCCAGGCGGACTGCGGCAATGCCGAGGTGGAGTACCCCGAGGTTTGCGACGGTAGCAGCCTGGCCGGTGAGACCTGCGAGACCCAAGGCTACCAATCCGGGCAGCTCGCGTGTCTGCCCGGGTGTGATGGGTTCGACTTCAATGGCTGCTCGGGCATCTGCGGCGACGACATCTTGAACACCGGGGAGGTCTGCGACGGCGCCAACCTGGGCGACCAGACCTGCGCTGACCTGGGCTTCACTGGCGGCACCCTGGCCTGCCGGCCCGGCTGCCTGGAATTCGACACGTCCGCGTGCACGGGCGGGTTCTGCGGGGACGGATTCGTGGGCGCGGGCGAGGCCTGCGACGGCGCCAACCTGGCGGGAAGCACCTGCCAGAGCTTCGGGTTCTACGGCGGCACCCTCACCTGCGCCGCCAACTGCACGGGCTTCGAGCTGAGCGGCTGCTCGGGCACCTGCGGTGACGGCGCGGTCAACGGCACCGAGTTGTGTGACGGCAACGCCCTCGACGGAGAGTCCTGCCAGTCCCAGGGCTTCGACACCGGCACCCTGGCCTGTCAACCCGGCTGCGCGGCCTTCGACACCGACGACTGCAGCTACTCCTGCAGCATCAACTGCGCTGGCCCCGGGTGTGACGGCGAGCCCTGCGGCGCCAACGGACGCATCTGCTCCAACGACGTCTGCGTCTGCTCGGGCAACGGCGGCACGCCGCAGACCGTGGAGTCGACCTGCAGCGACGGCCACGACAACGACTGCGACGGGCAGGTTGACTGCGCCGACACCAGCTGCAACGGCGACCCCTGCGGCGCCAACGGGCGCGAATGCGCCAGCGGCTCCTGCGTTTGTTCGGGCAACGGCGGCGTCGCCCAGTCCTCGGAGTCGACCTGTGGAGATGGCTACGACAACGACTGTGACGGGCAGGTCGACTGCGCCGACACCAACTGCAACGGAGACTCCTGTGGCGCCAACGGGCTTGTCTGCTCCGGTGGCTCATGCATCTGCCCGGGAGGGAGCGTCGAGTCGAACTGCAGCGACGCCAACGACAACGACTGTGACGGACAGATCGACTGCGCCGACACCAACTGCAACGGAGATCCCTGCGGCGCCAACGGATACGTCTGCTCAGGTGGCGCCTGCATCTGCTCGGGCAACGGCGGCGTCCCCCAGTCCTCGGAGTCGAGCTGCGGAGACGGCCACGACAACGACTGCGACGGGCAGGTCGACTGCGCCGACACTGGTTGCGCGGGGGACTCCTGCGGCGCCAACGGCCTGATCTGCACCGCGGGCTCCTGTGTCTGTCCGGGGGGTTCCGAGTCGACCGTGCCAACCTGCACCGACGGCATCGACAACGACTGTGACGGGCTCACGGACGCGGCGGACATCGACTGCTGCGGTCTCCACTCGCTCCCAGCCTGCGCCGCGGGCTGCGACGCGGGGCTCCAGGAGTGCGGCGACGGCCTCTGCTGGTACTGCTGTGGGGACGGTTCCTCAAACGACATCTGTGGGACCTGGTCGGATCTCACCCCCTGCAGCCCGGTCCCCGGCCCGCGGTTCGACACTGACTGCTGCGGCGGTCACTCGCAGCCATCTTGCGTGGTGGGGGGGTGCGACTCGGGCTTCCAGGAATGCGGCGACGGCAACTGCTACTACTGCTGCGGGGACGGGTCCTTGAACGGGATCTGTGGAACCTGGTGGGATCTCACCCCCTGCAGCCCGGTCCCCGGCCCGCGCTACGACGCGGACTGCGTGTAGAGCGGCAATCGGCTCAAGAGCCTACTGCTACCACGTGACCGAAAGATAGACCGGGTAGCAGGGGCCACCGTTGTTGCCCGGGTAGATGTCCTCGAAGGGCGCTCCGGTGTTCGGGTCCACCTCGTCGCTGGTGACATCGGTGAGCTCCACGAACAGCGGATAGCGACCGGGCGTGAGGTCCGCCGGAAGGGTCCATTGGAAGCGCACGGTGCGGGTGTGCGGCCAGCGGGGCACCGACACCCACTGGTCCTCCACCGCGAGGTAGGAGCCCCGGTCGTCCGGGGCCAGCCCCTGGTACACCTCCAGGCCGTCGGGGTTGTCGGTCTCGTCCCAGGGGGTGACGTCGTACTGCAGGGTGACCCGCACGTCCCGCACGTCCACCCGGCCATAGTTCGTCAGATCCACCGAGACGGTGACCGGCTCACCGGGCGCCGCCGCCCGGGGGGACACGGCCATGGTCGTGTGACGCAGGGTGACGTCGGGCTGGGCGTATCGGAGCTCGCCGTCGGACTCCAGGTCTTCGGGTGGGATGGCGCCGCAGCCCTCGGCGGCGCGCTGGGAAACGTAGTCCAGCAGGCTCTCCCACAGCGGGATGTGGGAGTCGTAGTAGTACAGGTGGGTCTCGGGATCCTGTGTCACCATGGGCTCGCGAGCCCCGGTGTCCGACCGCTCGGACCACACGAGCGACTCCATGAGCGGCCCCGTCACGGATGCCAGGGATTCCATGATGGCGATGCGGTACGTGCGGTCAGGGTCCAACGGCTCCCCGCCGATCAAGAAGGTGTCCGGATCGATGCGGTGCACCGGGGGAGCCGTCATGTCTATTTCGAACGAGGCCCCCTCCAGCTGCACGATACTCACGTTGAGCTGGCGGGCCGCCGCCGGGTAGATGTCGGCCAGCACATCGAAGATGCCATGCATGAGCTCCACGAAGTACAGCACCGCCGGGATGGCGAGGCGCTCCGTCTCGGGCAAACCGAAGAAGCTCGCGTCCCAGAGCCCGGGCTTGAGCTCGATGTAGGTGATGGTGTCATTCACCGCGCCGGTGTTGTCCATCTTGTGCAGGGGCAGCACGTCGAAGAGATCCGACGGCGTGACGGCGCCCACCTCCACGTCCGTGCGGTACAGCGACGGCACCGCCACGGCCAGGCCGGTGTCGATGCCCGCGTCGGTGAGGGACTCCAGCAGGGACCGCGCGATGAGGCGCCCGAGCCCGCAGGGCGCCTCGATGCGGCTGGACAGGAGCCACTCGCTGTAGGCCACCTGGGTGTCGAAGCCCCCCGGGAAGAGCTGGTCGGCGCGAGCCATGAGGTCCGCCGCAACCGCCGCCGCCGGCCCGTCCTCCTCCAGGTGTCGGTCCACCTGGAGGAGCCGGGAGTCGATGAGCCGGGCCGTGTTCGTCGCCGTGTCCACCAGGAAGTCCTGCCGGGTCAGGAAGATGGCGCCCTCGTCGGCCTGGATGATGGTCGTTTGTCTGCCGCCCGGGTTGTCCCAGAGGATGGCGTGGTTCACCTTCACGTGGGAGTGGGCAGACAGGACCGTGTCCACCACCCGACCCGACACCCGCCCCTGCGCATGCTCGGCGATGAGGTGGTCATAGCCAGGCGGCAGGTTCACCCGGTCCGTCACACCGAGCCCGGCGTGGGACGTACACACGATGAAGTCCACGTCCTGACCGTCCAGGAAATCGAGCCCCTCGGCGAAGTAGTCCGACTCCCGCGGGTCCGGCTCCAGGAAGGTCAGCCCCTGGGCGTACGGATTCGACACTCCGAAGAACTGGAAGAAAGCCGGATCGCCTGGAACCTGGGTATAGATGGCCACGTCGGTGACCACGCCTATCACACCCACGCGCAGGGCCCCGTCGTCCAGCACCCAGGTCCGCTTCAGGAGGGCGTCGGTTGCGTCGAAGGTCTCGGCGATGGCCCAGGCCGCCTCGGTGGCCACCGGCTCGTAGAGGGTCGATGGGTCCACGTTGCCGAACAGGTACACCAGGGGGTGCCCTTTGGCTCCGTCGGTGAGCTCCGCCGCCGCGGGCTCCAGCACCTCGAGCAGGGTCGTCACGCCGAACTCGTAGTCGTGGTTTCCCACCTGGTACACGTCCACGCCCATGCGATCGTGCAACACCATGGTCTCGGCCAGCGCCCCGGGCACGTCGCCGATCATGGTGTTTTCGAAGTCGTCCCCCGAGTTGGCCGCGAAGAAGCTCACCCCGGCGGCTTCGGCGTTGGCCCGGAGGGTCTGCACCAGCGTGGACAGCCGCGCGATGCCTCCCAGGGGCCGCTCCTTGGACTTCCACGGCAGCACATGGGTGTGCAGATCGTTGAAGTGCACCACGGTGAACGGCCTCTCCTGTGGACCCGGCTGGGGAAAGCAGGTCAATCGGAAGCGAACCGGCGACGCTGATCCATCCACGGGCGCCGCCTCGACGGTCACTCCACCCGGCTCGTCGCAAGCCAGCAAGCCCAAGGTCGCCTCCCCCGCGCCGTCGGTGAGACCAGGCGTCGTCCCCGACACCACCGACACCACGCCCGTGCCGAACCGCGGGCCCGTCGTCTGCCCCCACCCGATCGCCACCCCGGGCCGGGGCGCGCCCGTGTCGTCCACCAGCCGCACCCGCAGCTCCTCCCCAAAGCTCTGTCCCACGAACCCCGTCTGGAACCCCCCACCGATGTCGGTGAACGCGACCGACACCTCCCCCAGCCCGGCGTCCCCATCCACGTAGCAGGGCCGCGCCCCGTCATCGTCCCCGCAGCCCATCATCAACGCAATTGCCGCCGCCATCAAAACGGCTGCCATCGGATTCAGCTCTCGGCCGGACCTCATCGCGCGTCTCCAGATCATCCATTACGATCATGGTCACACTACGCCACCAAGATCAACCGTGTCGGGAGACACCGACAGGCCGATCGAGCATGAGAGCGCCGCCAAATCTCGCGTGTCACTGAGCGCGTCGACGCACGGACTGGATCATCTCATCGAGGCGCTGGAGGAACCGCGACCGATCGCGCTTCGCGAAGGGTGGGGGCCCCCCCGCCATGGTCCCCAGATCCCTCAGGTCGGACATCAGCTCCCGAGTGGCCAGGGCGTCGCCGATGTTGTCGGCGGTGAAGGGGCGCCCCGTGGTTCCCAGCGCGAGGGCGCCTTTCTCCAGACACCGAGCCGCCAGGGGAATGTCCGCCGTCACGACGATGTCGCCCTCGCCGACATGGTCGGCGATCCAGTCGTCCGCCGCGTCTACGTGCCCCTTCACCACCTCCAGCCTTACCCACTGCTCGTCCGGCGCGCGCATCCTCGAATTGGCGACGAGAGTAACGGAGAGCCCATAGCGCTTCGCGACCCGGTACACCTCCTGCTTCACCGGGCAGGCGTCGGCGTCAACGAATACCTCGAGCATGTCCACCTACGTCGAGCGAAGCGACTGGGAGCTATTTCTTCTTGAGCGTCCGGCAGGCAGCCACCATCTGGGTGACGTCCTTTTCGGCACCAAAGCTCACCGAGGTGGCGTCTCGACAGTAGTAGTCCTTGCCGCCCACCTTCAGGGCGACGAGGAACCGGTAGGCGGGCTCGCCCGTCAGGCTCTTGGCCTTGTAGATCAAGGCGTCAGGCTTCTTGGAGACCCAGCCCAGGAACTTGCTGAAGCTGCTCTTCTCGATCTCTCCCTGCTTCTTGGCGACGTCGACCTTGTCCGCGGAGAGCCAGATCGTGAACCCCATGTTGTTGCTAATCTGAGCAGTGGTGGGACCGCTCTTCGAGATGCTCATGGCCGCGGTGACCTTGGCGTTTTCGGGGATCTTCATGGTGAGCCCCGCGAGCCCCTTGACCCCGGAGGCGTCCAGCCCCTTCACCACGAGCTTCTTCGTCACCTCGCCGTCCATCCCCGTCCACACGTCGCCGGAGGCGCCTTTTGAGGATTTGTCCTTCGACTTGCCACAGCCGAGCCAAATGGATCCGGCCAATACGAACGCAAACGTGAGCGCAACGGTCTTCATGTCGGTTCTCCGTGGGTTGAATCCAATGCATCAGTAGTGGATCAACTCCTCGCAGTCAACCGTGGCCGTATGGGCCGCGGGCCGCGGGCCGCGGGCTGCGAGCTCCAGGCTGCCAGCTCCAGGCTACGGGTGGCGGGGTGGCGGGGGTGTCCCCGGCAGGGGTCGGTAGTGTCTCCGGAGCCCGAGGGTCACAATGGGCACTGTCACCTTGCGCCGGGTCCGTGACGTGTAGTGACGAGCCAGGGCGCGGGCGAGCTTGGCGTGGAGGCGGGCAAGTCTCTTGCGGTCCTGCAGGTCGGCGCACGTAGCGGCGCGCAGCACCCCGGCCAGCGCCGCCTCGATGCCGGCGCGCTCTTTGGCGTTCCCCGCAAACCGGGCCAGGCGCACGTCACGCGTTTGGATTAGCACCTGCTCGGCCCGGTAGCGGCAGGGCTGGTAGACGTAGCGACCCCGGAGTCTGAGCTTGACCTGGTGGTACCTGGGGGCCTTGCGGGCGGCCGACTCACCACTGAGCAGGAGCGATCCGCCCACCGTGGCGGAGCCTACGAGGGTGGCCCGGAGAAATCCCCGTCGGTCGAGGCGGGTGTCTCTCACCGACGGGTAACCATCGGCAGAGTCATATCGGGTAGCCGGTCGTATTCTCTTCATGACGGGCTCCTTTGCTGAAGGTATACCATACGCCCGAAACGGCGGTCAGACCTCGATCACCCGCCCTGCGGGGAAGGAGGTCAGCCGGTCTCCGAGGATGGAGTGGAGGACCCGGTAGGCTTTCTCACCGGTGCAGTGGCCGGTGTAGGCCCGATCGATGGGGTGCTGGCCTAGGTCGAGGGCCAGCCGCTCCACCTCGGCCCGGCTGCCGGCCATGGTGTTCAGAAAGGGCAGGCCCATGAGGTGGAACCCGCCGATCAGCGCCCGAATACGCTCGCCCGGGAAACGGCCGACCACCGCCTCCACCATGTTGAGGATCCCCCGGTGAGAGCAGCCGGTGATTACCGCCAGCCCGTCGTCTCCCCGGATCACGACGAGCACCTCGTGATCGAATTTGTCGGGCACGAAGGTCTTCCCCTGGTGGAGGAACATGATCCGGTTGCCCGCCGGCGGAGCGTGGGGTGTGGGGATGTCCGCCAGGACGAAGATCCCCGGGGCCGGCTCGATCATTCCCTCCACGGGCAGGAACCGGTCGGGGTGGTCCTGGATCAGGCTCCGGTCGAACCCGATGTAGCGGTGCACCAGGCCGAACAGCCGCGCGTGGCAGGCCCCCACGTCGGGGCGGCCCAGGTAGACCGGCGCGTGATCGTTTTCCCGGAAGAACCGCGCCAGGCCACCGCCATGATCGTAGTGGTGGTGAGAGAGGACCGAGAGGCGCACGGCCCCCAGGTCGACGCCCAGCCGGGCGGCGTTGTGGGCGAAGCCCTCGCTTGCGCCGGTGTCGAAGAGCAGGGAGGTGTCACCGTGCTGGACGTGGAGCGACACCCCGTGCTCGGCCACCAGATCCGGACGATCCGGCAGGCGGCTGTTCTCGATCAGCGAGGTAATACGCATGGACGACTCTCCTGTGAGGTGCCCCCCCATGATAGAGGGTCGGAAAACTCGCTACAAGGCCCTGAGTACAGTCACCAATGGCGACGAATGTGAACGCTCGCCGTGGTCCGCGGGGCTCCACCCTGGGTTCCCCAACGGCGTTCTACCCCTCGAATGCTCGATCCAGCAACTCGATCCAGCTACCGCTTGACCCTTCGGCTGGACCGCACGATACTGCGGATTCATGGAGGAATCCCGCATGAGAGCTACGACGACCCTGGTTGGCACCCTGGTTGGCCTGGTGTGGTTCGGAGCCCTGACCTTGGGCGCCCTCGGCTGCAAGGGGGACGAGGGCGACCCCTGCCAGACCACCACCGACTGCAAGGGTGACCTTGTCTGCTGCTTCGATGTGGACGACCCGGCCCAGGAGCTGGGGGAATGCGTGCCCACCTCGGAGTGCCGGCCCTGCGGCAACGGCGTGGTGGAAGGTGACGAGGAGTGTGACGACGGAAACTTGAGCAGCGGCGACGGGTGCAGCGCCGACTGCGAGATCGAGGTCGAGGCCGAGTGCGGCAACGGCGACGTGGAGGAGGGCGAGGAGTGTGACGACGGGAATGTGGCCAGCGGCGACGGCTGCAGCAGCACCTGCGCCATCGAGCCCGACTGTGGCAACGGTGACGTGGAGGCCGGCGAGGAGTGCGACGACGGGAATGTCACCAGCGGCGACGGCTGCAGCGACACCTGCGAGCTGGAGGTCCTGCCCGGGTGCGGCAACGGTGTGCTCGAGGCCACAGAGGAGTGTGACGGTGACGTGGGTTCCGGCGAAAGCTGCCAGGCGGCCGGCTACCTCTCCGGGGAAGTGGTCTGTGACGCGAGCTGCTTGCTGGACTACTCCGACTGCGCGAACCACCCGGACCTGGTGGCCTGGTACCGCCTCGACGCCAGCGGAGGGCTGGTGGCCGACAGCGGGTTGTGGAGCAACGACTGCGTGGACGGCGGCGGCCTGGTGCGGGACGCCACGGGCGTGGTGGACCGGGCGGCGACCTTCAACGGCACCAGCGCCTACGTAGACTGCGGCACGGGCACCAACCTCGACGGGATGCTGGCTGTGACCGTGGATGCCTGGGTGTACCTGTCGAGCTACGGCTCCGAGACGATGTTCGTGTCTCGCGCCGCCAGCGGAGACGCCACCGGGCTCGTCTACGCCCTTGGCGTAGCCGGCGGGGCTTGGGGGGGCGCCAACCAGAACCACGCCTTCTTCGCCACCGAGGATCTCGCCTCGGCGGTCTTCTCCGCGGACCCGCTCCCCCTCGATGAGTGGCACCACGTTGCCGGCGTCTACGAGGCGGGAGAGGTCACGATCTACGTGGACGGAGTGGCCGAGGGCACCGCGAGCCTGTCGACCACGTCCTTGCCCTCCCCTGTCGACGCCCGGCTCTACCTGGGACACCTCTACGACGGCAGCGGCGTGTCCACCTGGGACACCCACCTGGACGGCACCCTGGACGAGGTGCGCATCTGGCGCGCAGCACGGGACGCCGGCGGCATCTGCACAGACGCCGGCGGCACGATGGACGGTTCGGGGATCTGTCAGCTCACACTCCCCTAGCCGACCGTAGGGGCTCCGCCGCCTGACCCCGACCCCAAGGACGGAGACCACATGTTCAAAGACAAGCTACGATTCGGACTGATCGTCGGCGCCATCGTGGGCATCGTCGGAGCCATCTTCAGCTACTGCCGCCCGAACGCCATCGAGAACTACGAGGCTGTCTCCTACGACGCCCGCGCCGAGTGGTCCGCCGATCCGGACCGCGCCGATCCGCGCATCGTGCTCGTGGACATTTCGGACATGGACATCGACTGGATGGACAACAAGACGAACGCGCCCTGGCCTTGGCCGCGCGCGTTCCATGCGGGCGTGACGAAGTACCTGATGGAGCACGGCGCCAAGGCCGTCATCTTCGACCTGGTCTTCCAGGATCGGAGCAGCCTCGGCCCCGAGGACGACGAGCAGTTCGGTAGGGTCCTGGCCCAAACGAAACGCAGCGTCGTAGGCGTGAACCTCAGCGGGAACGAGGCGAAGCATCGCTCCCCGGGGCCATACGCCGCACGCATCCGAGACTTCCCTGACTGCAAGGATGCGCAGAAGGAGGTCATCCGGTACTACCGCTACAAGTTCCGCACCTTTTTGCTCCCTGGTGTGACAAAAAAAGGGTGTGTGTTGTGGATCGGTGGCGAGGAGACCCTGTCGGAGCTGAACCGGCTGCTGGCGGACCTCGGTGAGGTCGATCAATTCCAAAAGACCGTCAAGTCCATCAAAACGAAGCGCGCGCTCAACGCCTGGGAGCTGGGCCGTGAGCTGACATCGACACAGGTCGTTTTCCACCATGCGGCGCTCAAGCTCGAGGACGGCGGCACGCTCGTGGCCCCACGGTACCCGTACATCCATGTGCCCCAGGCCCCCATCGCCCTGGGCGCCACCCTCGGCGTCGTGAAACAGCCGTCCGAGCCCGACGGCATCTTCCGGCGGTACGCGCCCGCCATGATCTACAAAAACAGAGTCCTTCCCTCCCTCGCCCTGGCAGGGGCAATGCGCGCCTTCCCCGAGCGGAAGCTTCGCGTCAAGAAGGGCGAGCTCTATTGGGGAAGGACTCGACTGCCGGTGGACGGAAACGGGAAGATCCCCGTGCGCTACCACGGCAGCGGCGCCAAAACGTACCCGCGGATCGGGTTCCGCCACTTCATCGACGTGATCGCTCAGACCAGTGACCACAAGAAGTACCGAAAGGACCTCGCGGTGATCCGCAAGGCGCTGGTTGGATCCGTGAGGGACGAGCAGCGGCTCCCCACGGCCATCCGAAATACCCTGGTGGCCCTGTGGACGAAGCTCGAAAAGTCCGGGTGCGGGATCCGTCTCGATCACAAAAAGCTGCGCATCCTGCAGAACCTCACCGCCAAGGACACCTGGCACACCCTGCGCGTGGTCTGGGCCGCCCAGGAGCTGGCCAAAGCCGAGGCCAAAAAGGAGGGATGCAATGAAGCGGCCGCAGCGGCGGTCAAGAAGCTCAAGGCGCTGCGCGCAAAGTTCAACACCAACTTCAAAAAGGTGAAGGCGCAGATCTTCGCCGCCCGGGGACTGAAGTACACGCTGGCATGTCGCGACCCCGCGGAGAAGGCGCTCACAACGCTTCACAAGACCATGTCCGCAAAAAAAGCGCAGCCCAAGCTCGCCCTGAGTCAGGCCCTCGCATGGAACAAGCTGGTTCAGGCCCCGAAGTGTCAACACAAGCTGCGTGACAGCGTACGGATCGAGCTGCTCAAGACAGACCTGAAGCGCTCCAAGAGGTTCAAAAGATTCAAGGGCATCAAACCCGGAGACATTCGGGGGCGCATATTCTACGTACACGCGGATGTTGCGGCGCTGCGTGACCTCAAACCTTCCCCGGTGGACCGACGCCACCGAGGCGGGGAGATCACGGCCAACTTCCTGGACAACCTGCTCAACGGAGACTTCATCCGGCGGGCGCCCGCCTGGGTTTCGGCCATCACTGCGTTGCTGTTGTGCATCCTGCTGTCGGTGGGCACCTTCCTGGTGTCAGCGGTGACCCGCTCAGCGGGCTGGGTGGCGGTGCTCTCCATGGCCATCAGCACGTTGGTGGTGTCGGTCTACGGCTTCATCGCCTTCACCATGTACAACTCCTCGGGGGTGTGGCTGGACCTGGTGCAACCGTCGTTGTGGGCGCTTTTCGCCTGGGGTGGTGCGCTGGGCACGAACTTCTACCAGGAGGGCAAGAGCCGCCGCTTCGTGCAGGACGCGTTGGGGCGCTACACAGCGCCCGCGCTGGTCAAGGAGCTCATGTCCAATCCCCAGGCCCTCACGCTCGGCTGGGGAGATAAGCGGGAGCTGACCGTATTCTTCTCTGACCTGCAGAGCTTCACCAGCATCTCGGAGCGACTCACGGCCGAGCAGCTGGTGGCTCTGCTGAACGACTATCTGACGGAGATGACCGATATCGTGCTGGAGTCGGGCGGGATCGTGGACAAGTACATCGGCGACGCGATCATGGCCTTCTGGGGAGCGCCCTACGACGACCCGGATCACGCCATGAACGCCTGCCGGGCGACGCTCAAAATGCAACAGCGCATCAAAGAGCTGCATCCCAAGTGGATCGAGGAGTACGGCGAGGACATCCTGGCGCGGTGTGGTCTGAACACGGGCGAAGCCGTCGCCGGCAACATGGGCTCCAAGCACAAGTTCAACTACACGCTCATGGGCGACACCGTGAACCTCGCCTCCCGGTTCGAAGGCGCCAACAAGCCCTACGGCACCCTGGTGATGATCGGCGAGGGCACCTACAAGGTGGTCAAGGACCACGTGGTCACCCGGGAGCTGGACTTCCTCGCCGTCAAGGGCAAGGAGCGACCCGTGCGCGTGTACGAGCTCATGGGGCTCGCCGAGGACATGGACGAGCGCACCGTGGAGCTCGCCGCGCGGTTCAACCAGGCCATGGACGTGTATCGGCAGACCAAGTTCGAAGAGGCAATGGCGGAATTCCTAAAGATCATAGATGATTACGACGGCGACGGGCCGAGCAAGCTCTATGTCGCCCGGTGTCGCGAGTACATCCGCTCCCCTCCCCCGCTGGACTGGGATGGCGTGTATCGGATGAAAACGAAGTAGATGTGGACTATAGTACGTTCGAACGCAGTCGAAGGCCTGTGGGAGCATCGGCTGCCCAGGCAAGGAGGATGAAAGTGAAAAGGACCCTGTTGACCGGCGTGATCGTCGGCAGCCTGATGGCGATGGGGCTGGTGCAGTCCGCACCGGCCCCGGGCACGTCACTGTCGGTGCGCGCGCTCAAGGCTCGGCTGATGGCGTCCCCTCAGTTCCTGGGCGCTTCCGTGATGACCCTGCGGCGAGGCGCCCGGGTCAAGGTGATCCAGAGCAAGGGCTCCTGGATCAACGTCAACTACCGCGGGCGCACGGGGTGGTTGCACAAAAACCGCGTCACCCAGAAAGTCATCAAGCTCTCCTCTGGCGGCACGGGCAGCGGCACGAGCCGTGGTGAGGCCGAGCTGGCGGGCCGCGGGTTCAGCCCCAAGACCGAGGCGACCTTCAGGTCCAAGAACCCGAATTTCGACTACTCCCACGTGGACAAGATGCAGTCCCTCGAGGTGGATCCCGTCTCGGTGGGCCGCTTCGTCCAGACGGGCCAGGTCCACGGCCCGAAAAAGGGAGGTGCGAAATGAGCCGGCGCTTCGCAAACAAGATCCTGGTCTTCGGCCTGGCGGCGACGCTCTCCTTCGGCACGCTCATGGGCTGCCGAACCATCATGGGCATCCTCTCGGGTGAGCTGACCGTGGACGACATCAACAAGGACATCCGGGGCATGCAGGCCCTGGCAAAGGCCATGTCCCGGGCCAACCAGGCCATCACTCCAGAGGACGAGTACTACCTGGGCCGCGCCGTGGCGGTGAACGTGCTGAACCAGCACCGGTACCAGTACGTGGAGTCTGGCCAGATCCAGGCCGGACAACTCTCCGCCGGGCTGACGAGCTACCTGTTCCACATCGGCAAGATCCTGGTCACCGCGGCGGAGCGCAAGCCCCTCAAGGGGGATCGCATGACGCCCCTGGCGGGCTACCGTTTCATCGTGCTCAACTCGCCCGAGATCAACGCCTTCGCCGCGCCGGGTGGCTACATCTTCATCACCACCGGGATCCTGCGCCTCGCCCGCAACGAAGACGAGGTGGCGGGGATCCTGGCGCACGAGATGTGTCACGTGATCCGCGGCCACGGCATCAACGCCATCAAAAAAGCCCGCTGGAACCGCGTGAAGAAGATCTTCTTCTCCGAGGCGGCCAGCGGCGTATTCGGCGACGACGACGCGGCGACACAGTTCCTCAACGCCGCGGTGAGCGACATCCTCAAGCGAATGATCATGGAGGGCTACAGCCAAAAGGCCGAGTTCGACGCGGACGGCTGCGGCATGCGTCTGCTGGCCATCGCCGGCTACAACTCCTGGGCCCTGTACAACGTCATCCGGGCCATGGACCAGCGGGGCGCCGGGCAGCAGCGAGGCTTCTACAAGACGCACCCCACCCCCATTACGCGAATGAAGTACCTGTACAAGCTCACGCCCAAGTGGAAGTACCCCACGCCCCCGCCCGCCCGCCTCGCCCGGTTCCGGGTGGCCATGGGCAACCTCCCGGCGCCCGGCACGGCCAAGGTCCCCAGGAACCTCACCCTACCCAACATCTGACTTTCCAAAGACGGGTCAACCGGTCTGAGCTCACCTGCGGGATTGTGGTGGACGTCAATCCGGGTCTTCCGGATTTGCCGGGGGATCCGGTGGGTCTCGCGGCAGGACATTCATACGCCGGTGCATGGGATCGTCCGGGGGGAGACGCGGGAGGATGTCCATGGGATCCCCCATGGAGTGGTACATGGAATGGTGCATGGAATGGTGCATCGAGCCAACCATGGACGGGCGCATGGGTCTGCCCCGGGGGCGGGATGAGGACACCGCGAGGTCGAAGCTCGCCGAGAGGCTCGTGCCATCCGCCATGGTCACTTTCAGGGTGGCGTTGCGCTTTCCAGGGCGTCGGAATCGCACGTCGAAGACGTACCTGCCGGGCACCTTGGCGGCCTTGGCCTCGAAGACCCGTACCCGGCGGTTGGGGGCGCGTAGCCGAAGCGCGATCCGAGCGCCGGTCACCGGCTGGCCGGTGCCGTCCCGCCACAGATCGAGCACGAGGGTCATCGCCGCGCGCGGCTTGAGCTGAGACTCGCAGCTCAGACGCAGGGCGTACCCCTGGTTGACCGCCCTGACCAACGCAGCTCCCGCCGCCGAAGGAGGCTCGCGCTTCGCCAATGCCGCGTCAGCGGCCATGGGCCGGACGACGACGCCCGCCCCGGCGTCCGCCGCGACCGATGGGCTCGGGCGCGCCTTCGATCCGCCGGTCGTACGCGCCCGCTGATCGCGCACGATGAAAAACGTGCCGACACCCAGGGCCACCACCGCCAGGAGCGTCGTGCCGATTGTGAAGATCCGCCCTCGATCTTGCGCTCGTTGCAAAAGCTCGAGGGTCCCGCTCGAGGGGGCGGCGTGCTCTCCGGTCACCACCGACGGGCTGGAGTCCGGCGGCCGCGGAGCCCGGTCTGGGCCCTGCGCGCGATTCCCGGCGGTCGCGGCACGCGGGGCCACCGACGCAGGCGCCGGACGGAGCCCCGGATCAGTGGGCAGTGGCCTGGGAATGGGAGCCGGAGCCCGCCCTGCGTCGGGATCGAACACGGGCGCCTTGACCGGCGCGGGGGCTGGGGCCACGGCGCCCACCTGATACCCGTCCACGCCGGATGGATCGCCGGTGGACGGCTGTGCGACCGGGTTCCCCCAGGAGGCCGCCATGGGTCCCTGGGTGGGCTTGGTCTGACGCGGAGACGATTCCCCGGCGGCGGGCGGTTCGGGGAGCGCCGTGGGGGCGACGACGTTCGCGGTGGACGGCACGGTCTGCGAGAAAGCGATGGTCTTTTTCGCCGCCTGCGCCAGCGGGTCCCGCTCGGGCTCTACGGGGCCCACCACGTCGGGGTTACCGGCGCCAGAGCTGAAGCCGAACACGGTCCGCTTGCTCTTGCCCGGGTCATCTGAAGACCCGGGACGGGCCCAGGGCGCGGAGGGTTCCTGGGATTCGACGAGCTCCGGAACCGCTCCTTCACCGAACACCGCTCCCAGCGCCGCGCGCATCTGCTCGGCTGAGCTGAACCGCTGCTCCCTTTCCTTGTCCAGCGCCTTGAGAATAACGGCTTCCAGGGCGGCCGGGATCTCGGGATTGTGCAACCGCGGCGGCGGCGGCGGCTCCTTGACGTGCCGCACGAGAATGTCCAGCCCGGAGCCGGATTCGAAGGGGAGATGCCCGGTGACAAGCCGGTAGAGGATCACCGACAGCGAGTACAGATCCGCCCGGGCGTCCAACTCGGCGCCGGTGGCCTGCTCGGGGCTCAGGTAGTAGGGCGTGCCGAAGATCGCACCGCTCTTGGTGATGCGGCTCTCGTCCGATGCGCCGCCCTCGAGGATCTTCGCGATGCCGAAGTCCAGCACCTTGACGAAGTCCGGGCTCCGGTGCTTCTCGATGACGATGATGTTCGCCGGCTTGAGATCCCGGTGGATTACGTCATTGACGTGCGCTTCGGCCAGGGCGCCGGCGATCTGCATGGCGATGTGAACGCCCCGCTCAATGGACACGGGTGCCTCGCGCTTGCAAAGCGTGTCGAGATCCGTGCCCTCGAGGTACTCCATGACGATGTAGGGGAGCCCGTCGCTCGTCTCTGCCACCAGATGGACCGTGATGATGTTGGGGTGCGACAGGCGCGCCGCCGCCTTGGCCTCGCGGTAGAAACGCTTGACCACGGTGCGGTCCCGCACCAGATCCTGGCGCAGGATCTTGATGGCCACCAGGCGATCCATGTTCATCTGGTGGGCCTGGTACACCGTGCCCATGGCGCCTTGGCCACACCGCTCGCGGATGTCGAACTGACCCATCAGCCGCTGCCCCAGAAACTCGTCCACAGGGTCAGGCAGCACCGTCCCATCGTGGGGGCAGAACTTCACCGCGTCGTCGTAGCGGCTATGGCAGTTGGGACAGATTTTCATGACGAATCAAGACACTTCCGAATGGTACCACCTCGGAGGCCGTTGAGCATCAATCAATGCATTTATGACCAATAGCCTCCAAAATACCAGACAACACCCTCCGCAGGTGCTATAGTCTACAGGGCTGGCCGTTCGCGAAAAACCATGGCGGTAACTTGCAGTGGGACGTCGATCTCCATCATGACTCCGCTAGCGCGATCTCCGGTGACACGTCATACACCATGACCAACAATGGCGCGACGCAACCCACGACATAGACTGATCTTCGGCGGTGTGCTGTGGCTCCTGGCTCTGACCTTGGCCACAGCGTCGCCCGGTGAGGCCCTTGCCCGACGCAAGGTGCCCATGAAGCTCACCGGCCGGGTGGGCCCGGGCAAGGTCACCAAGTGGCCAAAACCCCTCGTGACCCGCGATTACCTGTCGGTCTCGTTGCGCTACGACCGAGGCAAGCTGGTCCAGCGATCCATCGTGCACAAGCGGTTCCGCAAGCGGCGGCTCATCAAGCGCATCGTGGGTCGATTTCTGGCCAAGGTCTACCAGGGCAAGCGCCTGGTCGACGTGGTGCCCTTCAACTTCCCGCTCCTGGCACCCGCGGAGAACTTCACCCGCACGGGGCACCGCATCGCCCGGCGCATGGAGGCCAAGCTGCGCACCGCCACCCGGCTGAAGGTGCCGTGGAACCTGTCGGTCACAAGTATCGAGATCACCGACGTCGGAACCGCCCGGCGCTGGGCGCTGGACCTGCGCCCCCTGCATGCGAGGCCCAGACCGCGGCCCAGACCGGCGCCGCGCACGAGGCCCAGACCATGACGCGGGCGTGGCTGCCAGCAGTCGGCGCCGCCGTCGTCGCGCTCTGGGGATGTCCCACGAAGGTGATCCACCGGTGTCCCTCGCACAGGTCCTGCTCGCACCCCTCGCACCGAGCGCGGCAGCGGGAGGCCCCATCGCCGCGGCTCAGAGCGCAGGCCCGAGGCTACGCCTTCCGCAAGCCGCACCGCTACGCGCTGCCCACGACGATCCGCCACCCGCGCTCCGTTGCCTTCAGTCCGGACGGCACCCTGGTGGCCGTCGGCGGGCGCTGGGGTCGTCTGGAGGTGGTGCGCGCTCGGGATGGCCGCTCCCTGTACACACTAGGACGCACCGACGAGCTCGTACGCGGGCTCCTCGTGCGCTTCACGCCCTCGGGTCGCCACCTGGTCTCTGCGAGGCACAAGCTCACGCGGGTCCGGATCTGGAACCGCCGGTCGGGGCACCTCGTCCGTGAGCTGCGGGCCAAGGGGTACCCCATCCGCGATCTCGCCCTGACCAAGGGACACCGCGTGATCCTCGCCACCAGTGCCGGCGTGGAGATCTGGAACGGCGGCACTGGGCGGCACGAGCGCACCCTGAAGATGCGCTACGACCTGCCCGTCACGCGGGTCACCGCCTCACCATCGGGCTACGCCTTGGCCGGGGACCGGGCCGGCAACGTGCTGCTCTTCTCGCCGGCGAACGGCAGCCGCCACGGTCGCCTGATGACACCGGGCAAGCGTCTCGCCGCCCTGGACCTCGCCGACAACGGCAGCCTGGCCGCCATCGCCTATCAGAACGGAATGGTGCGGGTGGCCGGCACTGCGCCCTTCCGCCGGGTTCGGGGGTTCTCTTGGTGGACCCAGGGCACGCCCCTGCGCATGGGATTCACCGCCCGCAACCTCGCCTTGGTGGTCGCCGACTCCACGGGGCGCATCGAGCACGTTGACGCCCAGCGCGGAAAGCTCCTGCACCGCCAGCGCGCCCGGGCCAAGACCATGGACGACGCCGCACTGTCCAAGGACGGCCAACTCCTGGCCTCGGCGACGATCACCGGCAGCGTGGAGCTGTGGCAGAGCGAGGAAGCCGACAAACGGCTCGCGCTCCCGAGCAAGGTGAGCCAGGCGCCCTTGCACCGCCCCCGTCCGACCCTGTCCATCGTGCAGCCCGTGCGCATCGCCCTCGAGATCCCCGGCGTGAACATCGCCAGCTTCGCCGTGGGCAAGCGGGGCAAGTTCCTCGCAGTGGCGGGCAAGCCCGCCCAGGTGGGCGTCTACTACCTGGTGACCCGCCCGCGCCGCAAGAAGCTCCCCTACGCCCGACGCCTGTACCTGCGCAAGCCCCCCAGGACCCCAAAGAAAAAACGCGTGAAGCGCCAGCCCTTGCAGGTGGCCGTCACCCCCGACCGGAACTGGCTCATCGCCACCGGCGCCGGGTTCTACCTGACGCGCTGGGCGCTGCTGTCGGGCCGCCGCATCCGCCGACGGATCCGCGACAGGCCCGCGCTCCGCTCGCTTCTGCCCACCCACAACAGCCGGCTGCTGATCACCGTGGGCCCTGGACGCCAGGTCTTCGGGTGGAACCTCTTTGGCCGGCGTCGCTTCGAGCTCAGCGGCGTCAACGATCCCTACTGGGTGGGCGTGACCCGGAAGGGCCGAACCCTGGTGCAGATCCAGGGCTGGGACCGCATGGTGGCCTTTGACCTGCCCTCAGGCAAGCGCCGCTGGGACAACGCCTCGGGCCCCCTGGCCGACTTCGAGGTGGTGGCCATGCGGTTCACTACCGACAGCCAAAAGCTGGTCACCTTCCACAAGACCGGGTTTCTGCGCTACCGTGACGTGGCCACCGGCGTGGTCCTCACCAAGATTCGAATCCCCATGCCCCGGACGCCCACGCGCTGCGACATCCGCCCGGACGCGAGGGTCATGGCCTGCGCGGTGCCCGACGGCGTGGCCCTGATGGAGCTGCCGTCGGGGGCGATCATTCGCACCCTGGCCATCCGCGGCTCCCGTCGACGCGCCAATCGAATCCGCGCCATCGGCTACAGCCCCCGGGGCAACACCCTGGTGGTCCAGACCGGGCGCCAGAAGCTGGTCGCCTTCAACTTCGACCATCCGGGCAAGGCCATCCGCTACACGGGAATCGACGCCATGGTGCGGGTGCGGCTGGGGCTGCCCATCGTGGCCCCGCGGATCCGAGTGAAGCCCGGCGCCGTCCCCAAGCCAAGTCTGCTCAAGCCCACCAAGCCCCTGCGGCACCTTCAGACTCGGCCGCCGCCAAGGCGCCGCTGACACGCCGCCAAGACGTCGCTGACACGCCGCTGCCGCTGCTGCACGACGCGGGCCTGGTCAACGACGGCCTGCGGAGCGTCGGGGTGCCCGTCCTGAACCTCGAGGTGGACTGCCTCGACCCGTTGACCATGGCCGAGGGGCAGGTGAAAACCCGCCTTGAGGCCTTCGTGAACATGTTGAGCAATCTGGGCTCAACAACTCATAACCACAAAACTATTCGCAAAGCTCAAGGATCGCCTCATGGTCTACCTCGGACTCGACATGGGCAGCCTCTCCTGCGACGCCGTGCTCCTGGAAGACCACGCCAAAACCTTGATCTGGGCCTTGGTTCCCACTGGCGCGCGCTACATCGAGTCCATCGCCCGGGAACGCGCGACCCGCAAGGCGTAGACCCGCCAACCAGGTTGACGCCCCTGCCCCGTCCCGCTCGCGCCGTTGACAGTCCGACCTTTTGCGCGAACGTGATTTCATGGACTTGGGAGAAGTGCGTCTTGGTCCAGGTCTTGCAGCCTGGTCGTTCAGCCCAGAAGTGCACCACGCGAGGGAAGCCCTATGCGCAGAGCCGTTGTCATCATCGCCGCCACCTGTCTGCTCCCTTTCGCCCGGTGCGCGCACCCTGGCCTGGAAAACGTCCCCCCGGATGCCTCCTGGGGTCTGTTGCCCCCCATCGCCATCCAGTCGCCGGAACGGGACGTCGACATGCTCTTCGTCATCGACAACTCGGGGTCCATGGCGGGTGGACAGGCCAACATGCGGTTAAACTTCCCAGCGCTCACATCGTCCCTGCAAAACATGGCAGGGGGCCTGCCCAACCTGCACCTCGGCGTCACCACCACCGACCTGGGCACGGGCATGTTCCAGATCACCTACTGCGAGGAGGTGGGCGGCGACGCCGGCAACCTGGTGACCGGCAACTGCGCCAATCCCACTGGCGGCGCTCCCTACATCATCGATGTGAAACCCGAAAGCTGTGGGATCACCAGAGAAGCTGACAACACCTGCTCGGCTCACGCCTGCTCCCAGGCCAACTGCGCCCACGAGCCCACCACGACCTTCTTGGAGGACTCCACCACGGGCTGTCCGCGCTGTAGGAACTACGCGGGCGAGTCTCTGGAGGACGTCTTCAGCTGCATCGCCGACCTGGGCACCACGGGCTGCGGCTTCGAGCAGCCCCTGGAGGCCATGAAGAATGCCCTCGACCCGGCGAACGTCAATAACTACGGCTTCGTGCGGCCCAACGCCTACCTGGCGGTGATGCTCATCACCGACGAGGACGACTGCTCGGCCTCGAACCCGCAGCTATACGACAACACCCAGACGGACATCGACTCCACCCTGGGCCCCCTGACCTCCTATCGCTGCTTCGAGTTCGGCATCACCTGCGACATCAACTCCAGGACCCATCAGGGCACCCGACAAAACTGCGTGCCCCGGGAGGACGCCGCTGCCCTGCTGCACCCAATTTCTCGGTACGTCCAGTTCCTCCAGGCCCTGAAGGACCCGCAGATGCTGGTGATGGCGGCCATCGCCGGGCCGGTCACGCCCAGCCCCTCGGGTGTGGGCCACGACATGGTGGTTGGATTGGACGACCTGGACAATCCGGACCTGGAGTACAGCTGTACGACGGCCGTGGACGGCGCCATCCCCGGCATCCGAATCTACAATCTCATCGCGGCCTTCAACGGGGAAGAGGACCTGGCCTCCTGGGCCTACTCCTCCATCTGCTCGGCGGACCTCACACCAGTCCTGGCAGGCATCGGGAGTCGGATCATCGACACCCTCCAGCCCCGCTGTCTGCCCGCGCCGCTGAGGGGCTGCGCCGACGTGGGCGCGGAGTTCGGTACCCCGCGGGCGGCCCAGTCCTGCGCCATCAACTCCCGGTGCCTGGCCAGGTGCTCGGTCATCGACGTGTTCGAGCGCGGCCTGCCATCCGAGGCCGAGTACACCGTCCCGGCCTGCCTCGAGGTGATGCCAGACGGCTCGATCCTGGCGGGCAACACCGACCGGACGCTGGCCTACGCCAACGCCCACCCCAACGAGCGGGACGCGACCCTGCCCGTGGCCGCCTGCTGGCACATCAGCTACCGCGAGTCCTGCCCGGCCTCGAACTTTTCCGAGCTCGTCATCGCCCGCAGGACCGACCCGCCTCCCCGATCCGTCACCGAAGCGGCGTGCCAGCAGATCGCCCGGGACGAGCAGCTGTGCAACGACCTGGAGGACAACGACGAGGACTGCCTGGTCGACGCCGAAGATCCCTGCTGCCAAAACAGCGCCTTCTGTCAGGAGTAGGCGTACGTCCCTGGAGTACCCTGGGAAGACATGGACCTCCACATGGCCGTCAAGGCGTGGGGACCGGGCACCTGGGCGCAGGGGGCGGTCCCTTCTTCTTCTGGGCCCGGGGCACCAGATCCACGTAGGCCTGCCAGGCGCGCTTGGCGTCGGGGCAGCGACCCATCAGAGCGTAGAGCTCGGCAAGCTGCTGCGCGGCTCGGCGACGGCGCCACCGCTTGGAGCCCCTGCAAACCATGAGGGCCTGGAACGCCCGCACGGCAAAGGCGCGTCTCGCGGGCTTGCGCATGGCCCGCCAGGCCTCCCGGTGCAGCTTCTTCGCACCCTCTTTCTTTCGACACCGCTTCTTGAGGGTCGCCAAATCCGGGACAGGGTTCCCGGGTGCCATGGCCGAAGGCTCCATGGCCGAGGGCTCCATGGCCGAGGGCTCCATGGCCGAGGGCTCCATGGCCGAGGGCTCCATGGCCGAGGGCTCCATGGCCGAGGGCTCCATGGCCGAGGGCTCCATGGCCAAGGGCTCCATGGCCGCGGGCTCCATGGCCGAGGGCTCCATGGCCGAGGGCTCCATGGCCGAGGGCTCCATGGTCGCGGGCAGAGCCTTGGACGCGCCGCCCCTCTTCGACTCCTGTCGGCGGCCTTCCATACGGAGCCACACGCCGGCGGCCAAAGCCACCAGGACCATGGGGCCGGCTATCAAGACGAAGAGCTTGGCCCAGTTGCGCGGCGGTGGTGCGGGATCGGGCGCGCGATCCGGAGCGGTCGCAAGGTAGGGTTCTGATGAGCCCTCGGGCTCGGGCGTCGGTGAGGCTGCCTCTGGCTTGGCGCCGCTCTCAAGAGCCGCGAGATCGGGTCTCTTGGGCGGCTCCATGGTCACCAGTGGCGACTCTCCCAGGGGGATCTCATTCGAATCTGCGTCCACGGCCGGCTGGGCGGGCGCAGACGCGAACGCAGGCGTAGAGCCAAACACCGCGTCGCTCCCGGTGCTCCCGGTGTCAGCGTCCTGGACCGGGGGTGGGTGGACCGCAGGCAGGATCGGCTGGGACGGCGCGCGGTACAGCTCGTGCTCGATCTTCTCCAGCTCCCGGAACACCTGGAGGGCGTCGGGGCGATGGTCCTTGTCCCGCGCGACCATCCGGACCAGCAGGGCGCCGAAGGTGGTGGACTGCAGGTGGTTGGGCAGGAGGGGCTCCTCCACCATGATGCGCTTGAGGATCTCCGCCGTGGACCCGGAGCCGAAGGGCGCCTCCCCGGTGGCCAGCTCGAACAGGGTGGCGCCCAAGGCGTAGACATCTCCCGCTGGCGTCTTCTCCCCGCCCACCAAGGCCTCGGGGGCCATGTAGGCCGGCGTGCCCAGAACGAACCCGGCCGCCGTGAGCCCCTCCTCGAGCTCCCGCTTGGCGATGCCGAAGTCCACCAGCTTGATGGACGAGTGGCCGTCGGCCCGGGCCGCGAACACGAGGTTGCCGGGCTTGAGGTCCCGGTGGATGATCCCGCTGGCGTGGAGCTCCACCACGGCGGACGCCACGGGCAGAAACAGATCCACGAGCTCCCGCGTGTCCATGTGGCTCTCGGGGATGGACTTCAAGTGGTCCTCGAGGTTGTGCCCCGGCACGAAGGCCATGACCAGGTAGCTCCGGCCGCCGGTGGCCTCCGAGGGGCCGATGAAGTCGTGCACCTCCACCACCGCCGGGTGAGAGATGTCCGCCAAAGCCACCGCCTCCCGGCGGAAACGCTCCCGCAGATCCTCGTCCTCCCCACCGATGACCTTGAGGGCCACGGTTCGGTTCAGGTCCACCTGGCGAGCCACGTACACCGAGCCCATGCCCCCCTCGGCCAGGTTGCGCAGGATCTCGTACCGCCCGCCGATGACCTTGCCCGGCTCCTCCAGAATGTGAAGCTCGTCCTCCGAGACCGCTGCGGAGCGCTGGTCCGACCCGGGCTCACGATGGCCATAGCTCGAGGTTCTGTCAGAAGGTGCCATGGTGAAAATCCGTCCGCTACCGTACCATTCGAATGGTCGAGTTTAGTCACGAATGGGCCGGTGGGCCAGATTCCGTTGTATTTCACCCTGCGCCCTGTCAAAATCACAGGAGCGTGGTTGCCCAGAGGCCCTCACCCGGCCGAGAGGACGCGCGAACCATGACGAGCCGACATCCGATTTCCGCGCTGGCGCTGGTGGCATCCATGCAACTGGCAGGGATGGGGTGCAACGACCGGGCCGTGGGCGTGGGCTATGGGGGAGAGCCCTGCACCTCCAACGCCGAGTGCGGCCCGGGCATGGAGTGCCTGGACGGGAGGTGCGTGCCTGTGGTCCTCCCCGACTGCCAGGCCGGGCAGCAGCAGGGCTGCAATTGCGCGAACGGAAGCACGGGCGTTCGCCACTGCGTAAACGGCGAGTGGTCCGACTGCCTCTGCGAGGACGTGCCCTGTGGCAACGGCTTCATCGACCCTGGGGAGGAGTGCGACGGGAACGACCTGGGTGGCGTCACCTGCGCCGACCTGGGGTACTTCCAGGGCGGCGAGCCGACCTGCGTGGCCTGCCGCATCGACCCCCTCACCTGCTGCCAGGACGAGGACCGGGACGGCTACGGCGTGGGCTGCCCCCTGGGCCCGGACTGCGACGACACCAAGCCCGAGATCAACCCTGGCATGCCCGAGATCCCCGGGGACGGCATCGACAACGACTGCGACGGGTGGGTGGACGAGACCGGTCAGCTCGACGACTGCGCGACCGCGCCTCCGGGCGAGACCCTCCTGGAGCTCATGACCCGCTCCATCGGCGTGCCCCTGTCGGCCATCACGGACCTCCAGATCAACGGGAGCGTCCGCGCCTATGGCTCACACACCTCCTGGGGCGCGCTGGTGCCCCGGGTCCACCAGACGCCGGGGGACGGCTTTTTGCCGGTCAACTGTCGGTTCACGATCCTGTCCACGGGCCCGGTCATGGCCGGCGACCCACAGCAGGGCAACGGCATGGATCTCGGCATCTACGACGCCCTCGACCCCGCGCCACCCGAGCTCCAAGACGGTGCCTCTGTCAACGACTTGGTCCAGTTCTCCATGACCATGACCGTCCCGCCCAGTGTCACCGGGTTCAGCTTCGACTTCCTCTTTCTGTCGGTGGAGTACCCCGAGTACGTGTGCAGCGACTACAACGACACCTTCTACGCCCTCGTCACGGGCGAGCCCCAGCTCGGTCCGGTGGTCACCAACATCACCTACGACGACGTGGTGCCGGAGATGTCCGTCAACTCGGTCCTCTTCCAGACCCCGCCCAACCTGACCGTGGACCTCACCGGCACCGGCTACGAGACCTACGACCCCGCGGCCCAGTGCACCATGGAGCCCATGGCCGGCTGCACCCCGCCGAACCCCTGCCCCCAGTACGTCGGCTCCACCACGGGTTGGCTCCGCACCACGGCCCCGGCCACCACGGGAGCCACCATCCACCTGAGCTTCTCGACCCACGACGAGGGCGACAACATCCTCGACTCCGCCGTGGTCATCGACAACTTCCGGTGGCGCTACGACCCAGGCATCACCGAGCCCCTCACCGTGCCTGTGGACTAGTGAGGCTCCGCCTCAAACGGTCCAGTGGTTCGATGGTCTCGGTGGCCGGCAACGGAGCTGAGATCGTCCGAGGGCCTCACTAGCACTGACCGTAGAGGAAAACTCTGCGATTTTCCTCCCCCGTGGAGTAAATCCACGGGGACCCCCTCCTTTCAGCTCGGCGACACTCGTCGCCGGCCGTCGCCGTGCGCCGGCTGGTCTGCGCCGGCCCGACGTCGAAGAAAACCTGCTTTCTTTGTGAGGAAGTTGGTCGTGTAAGCACAGCCAGTTCCACGCCCCGACCGGCTCGGCGTGGGAATCAGCGGTGACGGCCCACGCGCAGGGGGCCCTTGTCGTCGATGAGCCCTGAGTAGACGTTCTTGGCCCAGGTGGCCGCGGCGCCGTGTCCTGTGAAGAGCGCGGAGAAGCCTCGCAGCCGGGCGAGGTCGCGACGGACGCAACGGTCGGCGATCCGGTCGTGGCGCTTGTAGATGTGGATCACCGTGGGCTGGCCCCGCCAGTAGCCTTCCACCGTGACGAAGAAGTCCCGGCCTCGGTGCAGAACCGTGCCGAAGTGCCCCGGGCCGAAGGTCGGGTACCACAGGATGTCGCCCACACGGAGGCGCCCCCGGGGGCTCTCGTAGTGACGCCTCTTCCAGATCTCACCCGGGCCGAGCAGCGGCGTACGCCACGCCATGTTCCGTCGGGCGAGGCGCCGATCCTTGTAATGGGCGACCGCCATGAGGGTGATGACCTGGCGAGAGACGTGGTAGCCCCGGTAGACCTGACGGCCGGAGACCGTCCGGATCCGGCCGTCACGGTAGCCGGTGTAGGAGATCCGACCCATGGAGGCCAGCTTGCGCGCCTGGGCGGTGAGCTGCAGCATCCGCGTGGTGCAGTCCCAGCGGGATCCGGTGCCGCGCACGGTGCGGGCGCGCAGGCCCAGGAGCATGATCGCCAGACGGAAGGCGCGCATGCGGTGGCCGCGGTTCCGTTTCCGGAGCCGGGCCACGATGGCATCTCCCACGCGCGTGGTGAACTGACGGGTGTTGCCGTAGCTCCGGCGGTGGTAGCCGCGCTTTTGGAGCCAGCGGTAGAACCCGTTCCAGCGCTTGGTTAGCCCGTCACGTGCGCCGCCGCATGCGCCGCGGCCAGTAGGGGGTATCGCGCACGCGTCCACGACCGGCTTGGCGGGCCGCGGCCTGGCGGCGGGTCGGGCACTACGCGAAATCCCCCGCGCCACTGCCCCATCCGGCGTGACGGCTCGGGACTGCAGCGCCGGCGCGCGGGCCGGGCCGCAGCCACTGGTGAGCAAGAACAGCCCCAGGATCGAGCGACGGACAATTGCCCTTCTCAGAGCGCACATGACGCCTCTGTTACGCGGCGACGGTGAGCGGACCTTCCCCAGCGATCCAGCGCTTGCACTGACCCGCATCAGAAGTTACGCTCTGGGCCATGCAAGGACCTCCACACGACACCCCTACTCACGATCTCGTGGTGATTGGTCTGCACCATCTTGCGGCCCTAGAGTTCTTTGATGAGATGAGGCCGCTGGTGGAGACCTTCCGCGCGATCAATGACAAGCTCCAGCAGGCATTCGAGGCCCGGACAGCCGCCGAGCGGCACCACGCCCCGATCCAGGCTCAGCTCCCGCTGGTGGACATCGAGCTGGATGCCGTGGTGATGGCCTTCGCCGAGACAGTGAAGGCCGGCGAGTCGCCCGAGGCGCTGTTCGACGCGCTCTTCCCGGGTGGCCTGCAGCGGGTGGTGGATCCCATCGGCGTGCTCGAAGCCAACGCGGTGGACAAGATCCTCGCCCTGCTCATGGAGCGCCCCGACGCCGCGGACCTGCGGGATCCATGGGCCTCCACGCTACAGGACTGCGTCGAGCGGTACCGGGCGGCCATCAAGGCCCGTGAGGAGGCAACCCAGACCCTCGACGCCGCCCTCGGAGCAGAGGAGGCGGCTCGCAAGGCCTGGTTCGAGGCCGTGGGGAAGCACTGCGGCAATATCGAGGAGAGCTTCCCCGACAGCCCGGTCACGGAGGCGGTATTTTTCGCGCCCTGAGCCGCCCGGATGGGCGCCCACTGGTGGGAGTGCGCGACGGCGGCGGGCAGGTGCCCAGGGAGACCCCATGCTCGATTACAACGAACGTCAGGCCACCGTCCTTCTCATCGAAGACAGCCCGGTCGACGCCACCATGATCCGGGGCCAGCTCTCAAAGGCGAATGGCGACGCCTACGATGTCGTCGTGGAGTCCACCCTGGCCGACGGCCTCACACGGCTCAGCAAGGGGGACGTGGACGTGATCCTGTTGGACCTCACGCTCCCGGACACCCAGGGCTTGGAGACATTCCTGAAGACCTACCGCATCGCTCCCCAGGTGCCCATCGTCATCATCACCAGCCTCGACGATCGGGACGTTGCCTACAACGCCGTGCGCAGCGGCGCCCAGGACTACCTGATCAAGGGCAAGCTGGACACAGAATCCCTGTCACACGCGGTGAACTTCGCCATCGAGCGCCACACCCGACAGCAGCGACTGAACCCGCACCTGACCGGATTGTGGGCTCAAGCCGGCCAATCCGACATCCCCGGTGGGGAGCTGATGCCCCTGGAGGACCAGCTCTTCACCCCCCTGCGCGAGCGTGAGGCCGACGCCTTTGGGCCGCTGTGCGATCGGTATGGCAAGCTCATCCGGATGGCGCACCAGCAGCGACAGTCCAAACACGTCGAGCCAATCTCAGACGAGCTCCACGGCATCGCCATGTACCTTTGCATGCTCTCCGCCGGGCCGAGCGACGTCGAAGAGATCCATCGCAACTCCCTGGAGCTGCTCTCGGCGGACGGCTCCACCGCTGACGTTCAGTCCTTCGTCGAAGAGGCGCAGATGCTGCTCCTCGAGCTGCTGGGCTACCTCATCGACTTCTATCGTGACAGCCTCTTGCGCAAGCCCTCGGCGGGAGCAACGTCCGGATCGAAGTGAGCGGCGACGGTGACACTGCGGCACGGGGTTGAGGACCATTTCAGCCGCTCATTGGGAACTCGGGTGGACACGATCACTCATGCGCCGAGGGATCCGATGTGGTAGATATCACCCCCAGAGCCATGGAGATCCAACCCACCATCGAGCAGCAGCTCCACGCCGTACACGTGGAGCAGGTCTACGCCAGGCTCCCCCTCTCCCTCTCGTCGACAATCGTCCTGGCCACCGTGGTGGCCGCCGTCCAGTGGCCCGTGGTGGACCGGACCCACGTCATCGTCTGGTGGACCTGCTTCGCCTTGATGACCCTGGGGCGCTTCGTCATGTGGCTGCTGCACCGCCGCGCCCGGCCCACGCCCGAGGAGTCGGCGGGCTGGTCCCGCGCCTTCGTGGTGGGAGCCCTGGTGGCCGGCCTGATGTGGTCCGCCGCCCTTTGGCTGCTCATGCCGCCCACCGAGGCCGTGCACCAGCTCTTCCTGATCGTGGTCGTGGTCACGACCCTGGCCGCCGGCGCCGTGGCCCTGGCCAGCTTGTGGGAAGCGACGCTGGTCTTCTGCGTGCCCACGGCGCTGGCCCTGATCGTGCGCCTCGTCACCTTCGGGGAGCCCAGGTACGTGATCTTGGCGGCCATGGTCCCGCTCTTCCTGGCGCCCATCCTGGTCAGCGCCCGGCGCATGTACACCACCATCCGGGAGACCCTCGCGCTTCGGACGGACCTGGAGCAGCAGCGGGAGCTGCGACGATCCACCGAGTCCTTCGTGCTCTCGCTCATCGACAAGCTCCCCATCGGGTTGTACCGGAACACGCCGGAGCCCGGTGGGCGCTTCATCATGGCGAACCCCGCGCTGGTGCAAATGTTCGGGTACGAGTCCTTCGAGGACCTCCGCCGCACGCCGGTAGCAGAGCTCCACGTCGATCCCGCTGCGCGCCAGGAAATCTCGGACACCCTGCTCCGCGAGGGCAACTTCGTCGCCGAGGAGGTCCACTTCAAACGGAAGGACGGCAGCCATCTCTGGGCGGCGGTGACCGCCACGGTGAACCGGGATCCCGACGGACAGGCTTACTTTGACGGGACGATCATCGAGGTCACAAAAAGACGCGAGGCCGAGGACGCCCTGCGCCAGGCCATGCAGGAAGCGGAGGCCGGAAGCCGGGCAAAGAGCGAGTTCCTGGCCAACATGAGCCACGAGATCCGCACCCCCATGAACGCCATTATCGGCATGGGTCATCTGATGCTCGACACGGAGCTGGAGCCCCAGCAGCGTCAGTACGTGGAGATCATCCGCTCCAGCGCCAACTCCCTGCTGACCATCATCAATGACATCCTCGACTTCTCCAAGATCGAGGCCGGCAAGCTGACTCTGGAGACCCACGCCTTCGAGCTGAGCAAGCTCATCAGCACGGTCATGGACACGACGGCGCTGTCGGGCCACGAAAAGGGCCTGGAGCTCAGCAGCACCATTGACTCGAACGTTCCCAAGCAGCTCCGGGGGGACCTGGGACGGCTCCGCCAGATCCTGGTGAACCTGGTGGGAAACGCCATCAAGTTCACCCGCTCGGGCTCGGTTCGGATCAAGATCTCCCTGGACAGCCAGAACGATAAGCTCGCCACCCTGCGGTTCCGCGTCAGCGACACCGGCATCGGTATCACCGCCGACCGACTCGACAACCTCTTCGAGGCCTTCTCCCAGGCGGACTCCTCCTCCACTCGTCGCTTCGGCGGCACGGGACTGGGGCTGGCCATCTGCAAGCGCCTCGCGAAGCTCATCGGCGGCTCGATCGGCGTCGAGAGCGAGGTCGGCCGGGGATCCACCTTCTGGTTCTTGGCGCCCCTCGAGAAGCTGCCCGGGGACGAGGACGGGGATCGCTACACGCCAACGCCCGCCTACACCGTTCGCGTAGACACCAAGCAGCGGCGCAAGATCCGGATCCTCGTGGCCGAGGACAACCCCACCAACCAGCTCGTGGCCATGAAGATGTTGCAGAAGCTGGGGTTCATGGCCGACGCCGTGGAGAACGGCGATCAGGCCCTCACCGCCCTTGCCGGCCGCCACTACGACCTGGTGCTCATGGACGTGCAGATGCCCGTGATGGACGGCCTCGAGACCACCCGGGCCATTCGCGCGCCGGACTCGAAGGTGCTCAACCGCCACATGCCAATCATCGCAATGACCGCCCACGCCATGAAGGGCGACGAGGACGACTGCCTCGCAGCTGGGATGGACGGCTACCTGGCCAAGCCGGTGCAGCTCGATGCCCTCCGGGAGAAGATCGATCGGCAGCTGTTGGGTCTTGGCTCCGACCAGCGCAACGTGGAGGACCTCTCGCACCGGCCCTCCACCGAGGTCCTCGATCTCGAGGGGCTCCTGGGGCGCCTGGGGCGCGACAGGGACCTGGCCGACGAGGTGATCCGGGTGTTTCTCCAGGACGCGCCGATCAAGATCAGCGGGATGGTCAAGGCGGTGGATCAGGGCGATCCGGCCACGGCCAAGCGGCTCGCTCACACGCTCAAGGGGGCCTCTTCCAACGTCGGCGCCGACGCGCTCCACCGCATCGCCCGCGCCGCCGAAGAGGCCGCTGCGGGCGGTGACCTGGACGAAGTGAGCCGGCTCCTGGGGCCCCTCCAGGAGGAGATGGTCCGGGTACAGATCGTGTCTACGAAGTGGCGGGGCTGAGGAGCTACGCCTCCTCGATGGGCTTCGTCTTCTACCCTCCGCCGAGACAGCGCTCGAAGGCCTTGCAGCTGGGCTTCTTCACGCATCGTTTGGCCTTGCGCAGGTCCTTCTTGCTCTTGCGGCACTCCGCAGCGATGTCGTCCTTGCGGTCAGACAGCGCCTTGCGTACCTTGGCATCCGACGTGCACGAGATCATCCTCTCCATGACCTCCTTGCAGGGATCGGAGGCCCCCGCCGCCGGTGTCGTGGCCTTCGACCTGGGCAGACGTCTCTCCCGGCGCGCCCTCGACCGCCTCTGGCTCCGGCGACCCGGGCGGGTGTCGAAGGAGAAACCGCCTCCGAACCGCACGACGGTCAGCGGAGAGCTGCCGGCGCTGTCGTCGCCCAAGCCGATGACGAGCGGGGTCAGGACCAAGGCCACCACCACCACGACCCCTCCGTAGCCCAACAGGACCCAATCGAGAACACCGGTCGGTTTGAAGCTCATCCGTTCACCCGCGCATTACCTGTTGTGGCCGCCAAGCGCATAGTTCCAAGGAACGCGCTCAACGTCAACCCGCTGTGCGACCATGCACCGGCCCATCCGGACAACGTCCAGAACCCACCGTGAGCCCTGGCGTAGCCATATTCGGGGTCTTTGATTCGCGATGCGAGTTAGGCTAACATGGCGACATCATGAGTGGCTCCTCCCTCGTCGGCAAGCTCCTGGCCGGCCGCTACCATTTGATCGAGCGTCTTGGCCGCGGGGTCACAGGAGACGTGTACCTCGCCAAGCATCCGGTGTTGGGTGTGCGGTTCGCAGTCAAGGTGCTCGGCGAAGACTACAGCGACGATGTGCAGGCCACCCAGCGTCTCAAGCACGAGGCAGAGCTGGTGAGCCGACTCAACCATCCGAACATCGTCTCCACGGTGGACTTCGGGGAGACCGATGACCACCGCTTCTTCCTCATCATGGAGTACGTGCACGGCCACAGCCTGAAAAAGGAGCTTCGACGGCTGGACCCCTCCCTGATGCCTCTCAAGCGCGTGCTCAACCTGCTCAAGCAGCTGTGCCACGGTCTGACCACGGCCCACGACACCGGCGTGATCCACCGGGCCGTCAAGCCCGCCAATGTGCTGCTCAGTGTCTCCCCGAGCGGGGACGAGCAGGTGAAGCTGGTGGACTTCGGCATGGCCAAGACCATCTCCGATGACGGGCAGTCCCACGTGACCCGCAACCGGCAGATCATCGGCGCGCCGAGGTACATGGCTCCCGAGCAGCTCACAGGCGCGCCCGTTGACCGGCGGACAGACATCTACTCCGTGGGAGTGGTCGCCTACCTGATGCTCACCGGCGACCTGCCGTTCCATGGCAAGACGCCCATCCAGGTGGTGGCCGCCCAGCAGTCCAAGCCCGCCGCCGCGCTGTCCCTCCTGCGCCCGACCGACGAGATCAAGGTCCCGCGGGAGGTCGAGAAGATCTGCATGCGGTGCTTGGAGATAGACCGGGAGAAGCGCCCGCGGCACGTGAGCCATCTGACCGAGGCGATCCTGATGGCGCTACCCCGGGTGCCCGACGAGGAGGATCGGCCCGTCACCATCACGACCCTCGCCGGGAGTCGGGACGAGGCCCAGGCTTGGAGCATGGGGTCGGCGGACCCGGACGACAACTCCGTCGGCCCCGACGACACAGCCGAGGTGGACCTGGCAGACCTGGAAAAAGTGTACCAGGCCCACTTCCACCATCAACAGGAGCGGAAGCTCAGCCAGCTCACCCCGGAGCAGAAGAGCAAGAGACTGTGGAACGTCGTCAACAAAAAGGCGCTGGAACTGGCGAAGCTGCTGGAAAAGCGCGGCCTCGCCACCGGCGCCCTGTCCAGCTACCTCATCACCTGGAACGCCCTGGCCGAGCAGGAGATGGCGACCCAGACCGAGATCGCGTTGCACAAGGAGGAGCTCAACGAGACCGACGGCAAGTGGCGTGAGAAGACCGCCTCCGTGAGGGACGCGCTGCTCAACCTCCGCCTGGCCCACAGCCACCTCGCGGAGGACAGAGCCACCAACGAGACGATCCTCGCCAACCTGGACCAGCAGATCGATGAGCTGGAAGCACGGCTGGGTGGCGCCACCCAACAGACCGAAGAGCAGCAGCGGCTACTCGAGCATCACATCAACAACCTGAAGAACGACCTGCAGACCATCCAGAACAACCTCGGAGAGACCCAGCTCCTGATGCTCCAGATCCTTCGCCAGGACAAGCGGGTCGACATGCCCCCCGACATCGAGGAGGCCTACGCCACCCTCGAGAACCTCCTCCGACACGTGTAGCTCGGGTTCTCCCTACGGACACTGATGGTTCGGCGCGCCCGGCGTGCCGTGGTCGCCGCCCGGGAGCTGGTATGAGCCCCCGTTGTCCGTGTCGCACCAGTTGGCCAGGTTGTTGTTGTCCACGTCATCGTAGAAGTCCGGATCCAGCTGCTGCGAGCGGGCGGGGGTCTCGAAGCCGTCATTCCAGTTCACGCGGTCCACCTCGACCAGGTCGGCCTCGAAGATCAGCTCGTCGCCGCTGTTGCCTAGCGCGATCCCACTGTACTGGTAGTCGACGATCACGCCTCCGTTGGTGGCATACGTGGCGTTCTGGGCCAGCACGGCGTACCCTCCAGCGGGCACCCAGACGTCCTCGGCGATGGTGTGCGAGTCGAAGTCGTCGTCGTAGATGAGCCAGTCCTTCAGATTGATGGAGTAGGTGGTTGTGTTGTACACCTCGATGAACTCGCCCAGGGCGTCGGGGGTCACTGCCGCGGGATCGAGGAACATCTCGGTGATGAGGATGATCCCCGGCTCGATGCAGGAACCATTGAAGCAGCTTACTCCGCCACCACAACTCCGGCCACAGTAGCCACAATTTGTCTCGTCGTCGGGCACGCAGAAGCCGCCGCAGCACAGCGCGCCGGCACCACAGTCGTTACCGCAGACCCCGCAGTTGAGGGGATCGTTGTCGGTGTCGTAGCCTTCGTCGATGTTTCCATCGCAGTTGTTGTCCTGGTAGTCACAGACCTCCACCTCTGGCGGGTGGGTGGGGCACTGGTACTCGCAGCCGTCCGAAGTGGCGTCGTGTAGATCGCCGTTGAGATCGTAGTAGCTGGGGAGGCACGCCACCTCGTTACAAACCGTGGCCACGCACTCCACCAGGGCGTTGGGCTTGGAGCAGTCCATGCCGCAGGAGCCGCAGTTCAGCGGGTCGTTCTCGAAGTCGAAGCTCTCGTCGATGTCTCCGTCGCAGTCGTTGTCCAGACCATCGCAGACCTCGGCCTCGGGCGGCGTCACCGGGCACCCGTATTCACAGCCGTCGCTCGGATCGCTGTTGTTGTCGCGGTAGTCCGCGTCGCAAGCCCCCATCTGGCAGGATCCTGCCATGCAGAGCGCCTGGGCGTGGGCATAGGCGCACACCGTGGTGCAGTCGCCGCAGTGGGTCGGATCGTTGTTGAAGTCGAAGGTCTCGTCCACCGCGCCGTTGCAGTTGTTGTCTGCCCCGTCGCAGGCCTCGACGCCGCCGTTGGTGATGGTGCACTCACAGCCGTTGGCCGGACTCCCGTCCGCGTCGCCGAACCCGGCGTTGCAGGCCCCCATCTGGCAGGTGCCGTTGATGCAAAGGGGTGTGGCGTTGGCGAAGCTGCAAACCGTGGTGCAGTCCCCGCAGTGGCTCGGATCCGTGAGGAAGTCGAAGGTCTCGTCAGCGTTCCCATCGCAGTTGTCGTCCACGCCGTTGCACACCTCCGCCACGGGCGGGTTCACCGGGCAGGGGTACTCGCAGCCGTTGGCCGCGCCGCCGTCCACGTTGGAGAAGCCGACGTCGCAGGGCCCCATCTGGCAGGTGCCGTTGGTGCAAAGGGGCGTGGCGTTGGCGTAGGCGCACACCGTGGTGCAGTCGCCGCAGTGGGTCGGATCGTTGTTGAAGTCGAAGGTCTCGTCGGCTACGCCGTTGCAGTTGTTGTCCTGCCCGTCGCAGGCCTCCACCCCGCCGTTGGTGACACTGCACTCGCAGCCGTTGGCCGGACTCCCGTCCGCGTCGCCGAACCCGGCGTCGCAGGCCCCCATCTGACATCCGCCGGCAATGCACAGGGGCGTAGCGTTGGTGTAGCTGCACACCGTGGTGCAATCTCCGCAGTGAGTCGGGTCCGTCAGCAGATTGAAGGTCTCGTCCGCGGTCCCATCGCAGTTGTCGTCCACGCCGTTGCAAACCTCGGGCACGGGCGGATTCACCGGGCAAGGGTACTCGCAGCCGTTGGCCGCGCCGCCGTCTACGTTGGAAAAGCCGACGTCGCAGGGCCCCATCTGGCAAGTGCCGTTGGTGCAAAGGGGCGTGGCGTTGGCGTAGGCGCACACCGTGGTGCAGTCGCCGCAGTGGGTCGGATCGTTGTTGAAGTCGAAGGTCTCGTCGGCTACGCCGTTGCAGTTGTTGTCCAGCCCATCGCAGGCCTCCACTCCGCCGTTGGTCTTGGTGCACTCGCAGCCGTTGGCGGGGATCCCGTCGGCGTTCCCGAAGCCGGCGTCGCACGCCCCGAGCTGGCAGCTCCCCGAGATGCAAAGCGCCGTGGCGTTGGGGTAGCTGCAGACCGTGCCGCAGGTCCCGCAGTTGACCGGGTCGTTCTGCGTGTCGTACCCCTCGTCCGCGGTGCCGTTGCAGTTGTTGTCCACGCCGTCACACACCTCCGACACCGGCGGCCACACCGGACAGGTGTACTCGCAGCCGTCCGATGGGCTCCCGTTCAGATCCATGAAGCCGGCGTTGCACGGCCCAAGGTTGCAGGCCCCCGACACGCACAGCGCCATGGCGTTGGCGTAGCTGCACACCGTGGTGCAGTCTCCGCAGTGCGTCGGATCGTTCTGGAGATCGAAGATCTCGTCGACGTTCCCGTCGCAGTTGTCGTCCACGCCGTTGCAGACCTCGGCCACGGGCGGGCTCACCGGGCAGGTGTACTCGCAGCCGTTGCCGTCCTGGCCGTCCAGGTCGCGGTACCCCGCCAGGCACGGCCCCATCTGGCAGCCCCCAGTCACGCAGAGGGACTGGGCGTTCGGGTAGCCGCAGACGGTCCCGCAGGTACCGCAGTTCACAGGGTCGTTCTGAAGGTCGAAGGTCTCGTCGACATCCCCGTCGCAGTCGTTGTCCACGGTGTCGCACAACTCGGGCGAGGTGGGCCACACCGGGCAGGTGTACTCGCAGCCGTTGGCGTCCTGACCGTCCAGGTTCTGGAACCCGGCGTCGCAGGGCCCCATGACACAGGTTGCCGCCAGACAGGTCGCCTGGGCGTGGTCGAACGCGCAGCTCGTGGTGCAGTCGCCGCAGTAGTCCGGGTCCGTGTCAGTGTCCACGCAGGCGCCGTCACAGTTCGTGGTGCCGGGGGGGCACGTGAGCACGCACTGCCCGGCGGCACACACCTGCCCCAAAACCGAGCAGTCGTTGCCACAGGTGCCGCAGTTGAACGGGTCGGACTGCAGGTTGAAGTCCTCGTCCACGTCCCCGTCGCAGTCGTTGTCCACTTCGTCGCACACCTCTGCGACTGTGGGCCACACCGGACAGGCGTACTCGCAGCCGTCGGCCGGATCGCCGTTGACGTTCGCGAAGCCGCTGGCGCCGCTGGTCACGCATGCGGTGATCACGCACAGGGAATTGGAGCAGTCCGACTGGGCGTTGGGCAGATCGCACAGGTGCCCGCAGAAACCGCAGTTGGACGGGTCGGTGGTGAGGTCGAAGTCCTCGTCCACGTCTCCGTCACAGTCGTCGTCCACGTTGTTGCAAGCCTCGCTGACACCAGGCCACACGGGGCAGTCGTACTCGCAGCCAGGCGCGACGGGATCCAGATCCAGGGTGCCGGGCGGGCAGCCGTTCACGGACCAGGAGATGGGCAGGTCCACCGAGGCGTTGTCCGGGGCGTCCGTGTCCACCACGACGTACATGTCCGGTAGGAGCCGGTCCACGTCGGCCACGAAGATCAGTCGCAGGTACAGGTCCGGCGTGGACTGCTGGGGGCCGAGCAGGTAGGGCAGCGACGCAGGCACCTCCGAGTAGGTGCCGGGGTTGCCCGGGTCTTCCTCAAGGGTGAACAGCTCGTAGTCGAACAGATCCGCGGGCACCACCGGCGGCTCGGGGATGGTCACCTCCTCCACCGTCAGAATCGCGTTGCCGAGGTTCTCGTTGCGCAGCCGTGCCACCAGCTCCGAAGCGGCGGCGTAGTTCACCAGGCCGAAGTCGAAGATCGGAGGCTCAGCGCAGTCAGTGGGCGGAGACGGCGGTGGGTGAACGCAGGCCCCCAGCTCGGGAGTGCCCTTGAAGGCGCTGACCAGCGGCACCAGCACCGCGGCATTCAGCGGGTCGTTGGACGCCAAGAGCAGATAGCCCGTGTCCAGCTCCGCGTCCTCGGCGATCAGCGTCACCGTCACCACCACCGAGGCACCGGGCACCACCACGATGGGGCGCTCCGAGGGCGCTCCCAGGAAGAACTCGACGACATCGTCGCCCTCCACGAGCTGCAGGTCGTACAGCAGCAGATCGCCATCACCCTCGTTGGAGATCGTGAGGTCCACCTCCACGGCCACGCCGAGCAGCGGATTGCCGAAGTCCAGCCCGGTGGCGTCGAGCACCATGAGCGGCGTCCCCGAGGCGGCGTCGGACCCAGGGCCCGCGTCGGGCTGGGCCACACAGAACAAGCCCCCGTCCAACGGCAGGCAGTCGTACCCCGCCGGGCAGTCCAGCTCGGACTCACAGGGCCGCAGCCCCGCGTCGCTGCCCCCGCTGCCCTTGCCGCCGCAGCCCGCCATCATCCCCACGACCATGCCCAACGCAAACGCCCACTTCATCGTCTCCATGACCAAGTCTCCTCGTATCTCGGCAATAGGTTAACACGGATGACGATCGGGCCGATAGGCTCAGTCCCGGGGTGGAACAGGACGCTGGGGTGGATTCTAGCCCGGCGTGGCCGTCGGCTTGGGCCCGGCGGGATGTACCGAGTCGACGAAAACCGTGCGGTTGCGGCCCGACTCCTTGGCAGCGTATAGCCCCTGGTCCGCGGCCTGGGTGAGATCTCCGGCCACGAGGCCCTCCCAGGGAGGCACCACCGTGGCCCCACCCAGGCTGATGGTCACCACGGACGCGGCGCTGGAGTGGGCGTGGGGGACACAGAGCGCCTCCACCGCCGCCCGCAGGTTCTCGGCCACGAGGGTCGCCCCCTCGACGTCGGTGTTGGGCAGCACGGCCACGAACTCCTCGCCACCGTACCGGGCCACCAGATCCGCGCCGCGCTGGAGGCCGGAATCGAGTGCCTGGGCCACGGCGCACAGGCACCGGTCGCCCGTGGCGTGGCCGTAGTTGTCGTTGAAGAGCTTGAAGTGATCCACGTCCATGAGGATCACCGTCAGCGGCTGCCGGCTGCGGATGCCCCGCCGCCACTCCGCGTCCAGCTGGTCGTCGACGATGAGCACGAGCTGCCTTGCACCTACCTGGGACATGGGGAGATAGCAAAGTCCCCCGGAGTCGGGAACAACCTCTCAGGGCCCGCTCAGTCCCTCAGCGGTTGACGAAGGGCTCGAAGCCGGCCCGGGCCAGCTGCGCGGTGATCCGATCCAGCGCCTCGTCGGAGAGGACGCCGTGGTCCCGGAACCTCTCGCCCAGACCCATCTTGCGCCACTTGTCCCGGGCTGTGTTGTTGTAGGGCATCAGCTCCACCCGGCCGTCGTAGCCGGTGGTCCGCAGAAAATCCACGAGGGCCGCCACTTCGCCTGGATCGACGTTCACCCCGGGCACCAGCGGGATGCGCGCCAGGAGACCGCCGGGGGCCACCTGCCGCACCAGCGCGTCGAAATTGGCGTGGATCTGCTCATTGGACACGCCGGTCTCCGCCAGGTGGCGCACCTCGTCCATGACCTTCAGATCGAAGAGAAACAGGTCCACGAGCTCTACGAGCTCGTCCCGTCTCGATGGGGGGAAGTGGCCACAGGTCTCCAAGGCCGTGTGCAGTGACTCGGCCCGCGCGGCGCCCAGAAGCGCCCGAAGGAAACCGTACTGGATCGTCGGCTCCCCGCCGGACACCGTGAGCCCGCCGCCGGAGGTCTCGTAAAAGGGCCGGTCCGCCAGCACCTCGGCCAGCACCTCGGCCACGGTCACCTCCCAGCCTACGCGCTCCAGGGCGTCATTCTCACAGACCTCGACGCAGGACAGACAGCGCGTGCACCGGCTCGGATCGTGCACCACCGACTCCCCAACCAGGTGCAACGCGCCGGCATCGCACAGCGCCACACACCGACCACAACCCACGCAGCGGTCCTCCCGGAAGGCCCGCTCCGGCCCGCGCCGCCAGGACTCGGGGTTGTGACACCAGGCGCACCGCAGCGAGCAACCCTTCAGGAACACACAGGTCCGGATCCCCGGTCCGTCGTAGATGGCGTACCGCTGGATGTCGAAAACCACGCCGGTCACAGAATCGTCAGGGCTCATGGCAGCTCCACGCACCCTGACAATAGCCCAAAGATGCCGCTTCGGTGCATTGGAAAAGCTGGACCTGCCGATCCTCCCCATTGCCCTTCCGGTCTCTCCTGGTACATTCGGGCGCTGGGTCAGGAGATTCCCCATGAGGCTGTTCCCGATCGAAGGAAACCGCCAACGCCTGGACGGCGGCGCCATGTTCGGCAACGCGCCGCAGGGCCTGTGGCGCCGCTGGTGTCCACCGGACGAGCGCAACCGCATCGATCTCGCCGCCCGGGCCCTGGTGGTGGAGGAGCCGGGTGGCCGGCGGGTGCTGTTCGAATCGGGCATCGGCGCGTTCCTGGAGCCCGGGCTGGCCGACCGTTACGGCGTCTACGAGCGCGAGCACCGGCTTCTGCGGAACCTCGCCGCCAGGGACCTGGCGCCCGAGGACATCGACGTCGTCGTCCTTTCCCACCTGCACTTCGACCACGCCGGCGGGATCCTCGCCGCTTGGAAGGAGGGTCAGGCGCCGCGGCTGTGCTTCCCCCGCGCTCGGTACGTCGTGGGCCATGCGGCCTGGGACCGCGCCTCCGCACCACACCCACGGGATCGGGCCTCCTTCATCCCCCAGCTCCCCGGCCTGGTGGAGGCCACCGGCCGCCTGGAGCGGGTGGCCGGCGCTCGCAGCGAGACCCTGGGTGACGCCTACACCTTGTGCACCTCCGATGGCCACACCCCGGGCATGGTGCTCACGCGCATCCAGGGCGAGTCCGCCACCGTGCAGGTGCTGGCAGACCTCGCGCCGGGGATCCAATGGCTGCACCTGCCCATCACCATGGGCTACGACCGCTTTCCAGAGCGGCTGGTAGACGAGAAGCGCGCCCTCTTCGAGGAAGCTCTCGAAGGAAACTGGTGGCTCTTCTTCACCCACGATCCCACCCACGCTCTGTGCCGCCTCACCCGCGACGACAAGGGCCGCTTCTCCGCCCGGGACGCCATGACGGATCCCGGTCCCGAGGGGCTGTCGATCTGACTCTCGATGGATCGACGGCGATGTGCGACAATACGGAGCGGACGCACCAAGACAGGAGACGGCTGCGATGTGGAGCAATAGAGTCGCTTTGTTGGTTTCCGGCCTGGTCGTTTCGTGTCTGCTGGTGGGCTGCGGAGACGACGAAGGCGTGAAGTTTCACAACCCGCTCGAAAACCCCGAGGACGGTCCCCCGGCCGGGTATGCGGCGGGGGGCTGCAGCGTGCCGGCGGAGGCCGGACCCGAGGACGTGTCCGCGCCCGACCACGTGGTGGGTGCCGGGACTCCCGAAACCTGCACCGCGGACGCCTTCATCGACGCGGTGGCCCTGGGTGGCACCGTCGTGTTCGACTGCGGGCCCGACCCGGTGACCATCACCCTCACCGAGCCGGCAAAGGTCGTCAACGACCAGGACCCGGACATCGTGATCGATGGTGGCGGGCTGGTGACGCTGAGCGGCGGCGGGACCACGCGCATCCTGTACATGAACACCTGCGATCCCGATCAGGTCTGGACCACCTCCCACTGCCAGAACCAAGACCACCCCCGCCTGACAGTGCAGAACATCACCTTTGCCGACGGTGACTCCCGCAACGAGACCGAGTACGACGGCGGGGGCGCCATCTGGGTTCGGGGGGGCCGGTTCAAGGTCGTCAACAGCCGCTTCTTCAACAACTACTGCGCCGACGTCGGGCCAGACGTGGGGGGCGCCGGAATCCGGGTCTTCAGCCAGTACGACGACCAGCCCGTCTACGTCGTGAACACCACCTTCGGCGGCGCCGAGGGGTATGGCAACGTCTGCTCCAACGGCGGCGGGATCAGCTCCATCGGCGTCTCCTGGACCATCATCAACAGCCTCTTCTCGCACAACCACGCCGTGGGCAACGGCGGCAACCCGGCCGAGTCGGGGACCCCGGGCGGCGGCAGCGGCGGAGCCATCTACAACGACGGCAACACCATGACCCTGTCGATATGCGGCACGCTCATCGAGCAAAACGAGGTGAACGCCTACGGCGCCGCCATCTTCTTCGTCACCAACGACCACAGCGGCACCCTGCGGATCCACGACTCCACCATACGCGACAACATCGGCGGTTCCTGGCACATCCTGCCGGGCATCTCCATGCACGACGACACCAACACAGACATCCAGAACTCCACCATCGAATAGGGCTGCCCAGACGATCCCTGCCGGTCGGCCCGGAGCGGTGGTCAGGTCGGGCTGCCGTAGGCGGGCCACGGCTTGGTGTAGGCCTGGCGCTCGATGTGCTCGGTGGGGATTCGCGGTGGACGCGGGCCCAGATCGCCCGAGCCGCCGCGAAGGAGGTCGCCCGCGACGGTGGCGAAGGCCGTGCGCACGGCGGCGAGCTGCCACGGGCCGAAGACCGTGTAGCCGGCCTCATAGTGCTGGACCTGGTACTCCTCGAAGGTCGTGAGGTAGCCGGCGTAGGCGTTGGCGTAGGGATTGAGCACCACCGCCTCGACACCTTCGGGGGCCAGGCCATCGAGCAGCGTGTGTCGCAAACGTCGACCGGCGACAGTGGTCGGCTCGAAGGGGATCGCGGCGATGGCCAGCGGACCCATGCGGACGACCTGACAGGGCACGATCTGTGGGATCCACGGCGTGTCGTTCAGCGCGCCGTCCTTCATGAGGCTCCGCACGTATCGGACGATCGGGTCAACGGGCAGGAGCAGAGGGCTGCGCAGGCCCAGGATCCCCATCAGGCGGCCGTCCATGCCGCGGTCGAGCTCGAGCATGGGCCACAGGGGATCGTGCCGGCGGACGCCGCGGACTCCGCGGACGGCATCCGTCGCGCGGGCCAGGCCGTTGCAGAGCTGGGGCACCCACGGCGTCCCGTAGAGCGGGCCAGGCCCCTCGGCGGTGCCGAGCGCCATGGACACTCCGAGGCGCGCCGATCGGGTGGTGGCCGGAGCGCCGGGGCTGGCGGCGAGCCGCGGGTCGATCGGCGCGGCGCTGAAGTCCACGTAGCGAATGGCCGCCGCCAGGTTGCCATCCACGGCCTGACCGCGGCCACCTGCGCCGTCTCCGGCATGGCCTTGGCTGGCGCCGGCGATCCGGTGCGCGTGGTCGGCCTCGACACTCGCCACCCACGCGGCGCTCTCGTAGTCGTCCTCGAAGCGGCCCACCACCTTGCCGCGGTGATTGTCCAGGCGGTGGTTGGGCGAGACGTCGCCGGTCGCCTCCTGCGCGAAGATGCCGAAGGCGCCCGAGCGGGACTCGAAGGCCCCACAGGCCAATCCCTTGTGGTCGGGGTGCAACTTGCGGTTCTCCGAGTGTACGCACGTGCCATGCAGGGGGAACCAGCAGATCATTCCGCGCCCCCCCCCGTCCTTCGGCTGAGGATCGGGGTCGAAGCGCAGGACCTTCATCGTCGCGTCCACGGCCTCGGCGCGGCGCTCGTAGTCCACGGCGGCCACGTCGTTGTTGCGGTTGTACGCAAACCAGGAGCGGTTGAAGGCGATGCCCGCGTCTGTCGGCACCTCGCCGGTCAGAAAGCGAAGCCGACCGGGGCGTCGGGCTCGGTCCGCCGCGACGATGGCCTCCAGAATACCCCCGACGATGCCGTCGAACACGCGCCGCGAGAATCCCGGACCCCCAATGTTGATCCAGAAGTAGTGCGAGTACCCTGCCGGAGCGCTGTGGGTGTGGGTCGCCGTCAGCATCACCCGCGCCTCGTCCAGCCCCAGCTCGGCGTAGTCGCGGGTCAGCCCATCCAGCACCGCGATCCGCACGGCCTGCGACATGAGCAGCAGGTCCGCGCACACGTACGCGAACCGCCCCCCGGTCTGATCGCGTACGACCATGGCACGCGCGTAGAGCGGCTCGGCCACACCCTCGGTGCGGTTGTAGAACATGCCCCAGCCGAGCATGGCCATGTCGGGCTCCCACACGGTGATGTCCGCGCGTGCAAAACCTACTTCTGGCATCTTTTTTTTCTCGCTCGCGCTCGGCCGTGTTCAGTCGAGCACGCAGGCCAGGACCTCGACCGTCGCGCCGACGTCGTCCGAGTCCGGGTCGTGGGGGTCCGTCTCGCCGGAGTCCACCTGGCCGTTGCCGTTGATGTCCTCGTCCCCGTCGGCCAGGCCGTCGTTGTCACTGTCCGAGTCCCGGAAGTCCGGGTGGCCGTCGCCGTCGGAGTCGACCGGGGTGGTGTTCGGATCCGCGTCCCCGGCCTCGATCTCGTCGGGGATCCCGTCGTTGTCAGCGTCCAGATCCAGGTAGTCGGCCACGCCGTCGCTGTCGGAGTCCACGTTCCGCTCGTGCCCGTCGCAGATCGAGTCGCCGTCCTCGTCCCCCGTACACTCGATCACATTGTTATTGTTGGTGTTGCCCTTGTCGTCTTTGCTCGGTCCGCAGGCGACCACCAGAACCACCGCACAACCCGCGGACCCCCGCAAAAGCCAATACCACGCGCTCATCAACGCCTCCTGTACGAATCGCTACCGGGGCGTGAGAAAAACACACCGTAGCTCGGTCCAATACCCGAGTATCGGCCGTGCCAATCCTGGGGTCAAGCGTGTGAGAACGACGTGTGAGAACGACGAAACCCTTGCCACCGCCTCTGCCCAATGGCAATAACGCCCCATGAAGGACCGCAAGGATCTCAGCTGCATCTTCCGCCCGAGCTCCGTGGCCGTGGTCGGCGCCAGCGCCCGCCCCGGTGCCATCGGCCGCGAGGTGGTCAAGAACCTCATCAACTTCGAGTTTCAGGGCAAGGTCTTTCTGGTGAATCCCAAGCGCGATGTGGTCCTCTCCATGAAGACGTACCCAACGGTGCTGGAGATCCCGGACCCCGTGGACCTCGCGGTGGTCGTGGTGCCAGGCCCGCAAGTCCTGGACGTGGTGCGAAACTGCGGTCAAAAAGGCGTCAAGGGCTTGGTCATCATCACCGCCGGCTTCCGGGAGATCGGCGGCGCCGGCGCTGATCGGGAGGCCGAGCTCGCCGCGGAGATCGACCGCTGGTCCATGGTGGCCGTGGGCCCCAACTCGGTGGGCGTCATGAACGCCGACCCAGCGGTGCGCCTGAACGCCTCCTTCATCTCCACCGTCCCCAAGGCGGGGAACGTGGCGCTCCTGTCGCAGAGCGGAGCAATTGGCGAAACAATCATTGACTACGCGCAGTACCAAGATCTGCGCTTCTCGATCTTCGCCAGCCTGGGCAACCAGATGAACGTGGACAGCCGACACCTCTTGGACTACCTCCAGCGGGACGACCAGACCGAGGCGGTGCTCATGTACGTCGAGTCCTTCCGCCACCCCAAGGACTTCGTCTCCGTGGCTGGGCGCCTCACCCGCACCAAGCCCGTGGTGGTCGTCAAGGCGGGGCGCACCGCCGCGGGGGCCAGCGCCGCTTTCTCTCACACGGGCTCCATGGCCGGCATGGACGTCTCCTACGACGCCCTCTTCGAGGAGTGCGGCATGGTGCGCGTGTCCACGGTGGAGGAGCTCTTCGACATCGGCCGGGCCATCGCGAGCCTGGACTTCCCCGACGGTGAGAGCGTCGCCGTCCTCACCAACGCCGGAGGCCCCGGCATCCTCGCCACGGACGCGCTGGTGGCCCAGGGCCTGTGCATGTCCAGGTTCTCCGACGAGACGAAGCACACCCTGCGCGCGCAGCTCAACCCGGCCGCCGCCGTGCACAACCCCGTGGACATGGTGGCCGGCGCCGGCCCCGCGGACTACGAGATCTCAATGCGGGCCGTGCTGCGCGACCCCAACGTGGACATGGTCCTCACCATCCTGGTCCCCCCGGTAATGATCGACGGCGAGGAGGTGGCCCGCACCATCGTCCGGGTCTTCGACGAGCTCGACCGGCCCAAGCCCATGCTCGCCTGCCTCATGGGGCTGTCCAAGACCGCCCTCAAGGGACGCCGGATCCTCTCCGAGGCGGGCATCCCCACCTATCTGTTCCCCGAGTCGTCAGCCCATGCGATGCGTGCCCTGTGGCGCGTGGGCCAACATGTGGGAAGGGACCCGGACCCACCCCTGGTCCGCCTCGACTCCGACCTGGCAGCCGCGCGCGCCATCGTCCAGGAGATCCAGGCCCAGGGCCGCCGGGTGCTCACCCTCCAGGAGTCCCTGCTGCTCATGATGGCCTACGGCCTCAGGGTGCTTCCCTACGACTGCGTGACCGACGTGGAGGAGGCGCTCGCGGCTGCCCAGAAGCTGACCTTCCCTCTGGTGGCCAAGCTCGATGAGCCAGGCCTGGTACACAAAACAGAGGTGGGCGGCGTGGTGGCCGACATCAGGGACGAGGCCGCCCTGGTGCACGCCGTGCAAAACCTGCGCGACATCGCCCAAGGCCACCGCAGGGAGGCGGGTACCGATGACGGGGCCTCGACGACGCCCGCACGGGTCGTGCTACAGCAGATGGCCCACGGGCACGAGACCATCATGGGCATGACCACCGACCCCACGCTCGGGCCGCTGATCCTGTTCGGCTACGGCGGCATCTACGTGGAGGTCATCCGGGACATCGCCTTCCACCTGCACCCCGTGGGCGAGGACAAGGCCCAGGAGCTGATCCAGCGCATCGGCGCCTATCCTCTCCTCTCCGGCGAACGGGGAGACGACCCGGTGGACGAGGCCGAGCTCGCCCTGAACATCGCCCGCCTCTCCCAGCTCGCCGGGGATCTCCCGGACATCGCCGAGATGGAGATCAACCCTTTCTTCATCGGAGCGGCCGGCCGCCCCTCGGGCGCGGCCGACGCCCGGGTGCGCCTGCGATAGGGGGTCCTCCCAATCCCCCCGCGCTTGCCATCGGCGGATCCGTGTCCAGATTGGGTCAGCACACAGTAGGAGCAGACCCCATGGCAGCCAAGAAGAAGAACAAGAAAAAGAGCTCCTGGCTCGCCCAACGCAGCCATGGCGACAAGACCAACCGTGAGGTCACGCCCGGCGAGGTGCTCCACGCCTCGGACAAGTCCTTCAAGCGGCTCGTGCTCCGCTCGCCAGAGCCGGTGCTCGTGGACTTCTGGGCCACCTGGTGCGGCCCCTGCAAGCAGGTTGGGCCCGTGGTGGTGGAGCTGGCCCAGGACTTCGCCGGCCGGGCGCGGATGGTCAAGGTGGACGTGGACAAGAACCCGAAGATCTCGGCCCAGTACGGGATCCGCTCCATCCCCACGCTGATGGTGTTCAAGGACGGTGATCTGCTGCAGACCCTGGTGGGTGCGCAGTCCAAGCGCGACCTGAGTGAGGCCGTCGGCCGGGCCGTGGGCTGACCCACCGGTGGGGCGCGCGAACCGTCGGCTACCCCTCGTCCACGTCCCGGATCAGCCGATCGATCGCGACCACCGCGCGGCGCTAACCAATGCGCCCTACGCGAGGCTGGACCGGTAGGACGGGCTAGGGCATAGTCGACGGCGATGAACCTCAAGGCGACCATTCGCGGCCGAACCTACAGCTTCTCCTCGGTCACCGAGGTGCTGGCCAAGGCCAACCCGCCCAAGTCCGGCGACGATCTCGCCGGGGTCTCGGCCGCCGACGCCGTGAAGAGGGTGGCTGCCCGAGCGGTGCTCTCGGAGCTGACCCTGGCCGACCTCCGAGCTCACCCGGTGGTGCCCTACGCCGAGGACGAGCTCACCCGTTTGGTGGAGGACGCCCTCGACGACGAAGCCTATGGCGCGGTGTGCCACCTGACCGTGGGCCAGTTCCGGGAGTGGCTGCTCGAGACCGATACCACCGGCCCGATCGTCCGCTCCATCTCCGCAGGGTTGACGCCCGAGATGGCGGCGGGTGTGTGCAAGCTCATGTCCAACATGGACCTCATGGCGGTGGGCGCCAAGTGCGAGGTGGTGGTGCGGGCCAACGCCACCCTGGGCCTGCCCGGCCGCATGTCCTCGCGCGTCCAGCCGAACCACCCCACCGACGACGTCCAGGGCATCCTCTTCTCCACCCGGGAGGGGCTCTCCTACGGCTGCGGGGACGCGGTCATCGGGGTGAACCCGGCCACCGACTCCCCGGAGTCCACCGCCCAGATCCTCTCCGCCCTGCACGACCTGACCCGACGCAACTCCGTGCCCACCCAGCACTGCGTCCTCTCCCACGTGACCGTGCAGATGAAGGCGCTCGACCTGGGCTGCCCCATGGATCTCATGTTCCAATCCCTGGCGGGCAGCGAGGAGGCCAACAGCGCCTTCGGAATCTCGATGGGCCTGTTGGACGAGGCCTACGACAAGATGCGGACAGTGACCACCAACGCCGGCCCCAACGTGATGTACTTCGAAACGGGCCAGGGCTCGGCGCTGTCGTCGAACGCCCACCACGGCGCGGATCAGGTGGTCATGGAGGCGCGGTGTTACGGCCTCGCCCGCCGCTACAAGCCCTTCCTGGTCAACACGGTGGTGGGGTTCATCGGGCCGGAGTACCTGGCCAACGGCCCCCAGATCACCCGCGCCGGCCTGGAGGACCACTTCATGGGCAAGCTGCTCGGGCTCCCCATGGGCTGTGACGCCTGCTTCACCTACCACGCCGACATGACCCAGAACGAGCTGGAGACCCTCAAGGTCCTGCTGGGCGCGGCGGGCTGCACCTACCTCATGTCCCTGCCGGTGGGGGACGACATCATGCTGAACTACCAGTCGAGCTCCTACCACGACATCCCGTCGGTGCGCGCGCTGCTGGGCAAGCGCCCCACGCCGGAGTTTGACGCCTGGCTCCACGAGCGCGGCATCATCGACGGCGTGCGCCCCGGCCCGCACTTCGGGGATCCGGGCGTGATCCAGTGACCAGGCCGACCAGGGCCGTGGCTCCCGAAGGAGGCGACGCCAAGCGGCCGGGTGAATCACCTGTCACCGCCGATCCCGAACCCGCGTCCCCACTCTGGCTGATCCCCCTGTTGGGGCTCCTCGCGCTCCAGGCGGTTCTCTTCCGCGGCTTCATCCCCGACGACGCCTTCATCTCTTTTCGCGTGGCGGAGCACCTCGCCCACGGCGACGGCCTCGTCTACAACCTGGGCGAGCGGGTCGAAGGCTACTCCAACTTGCTGTGGGTGTTGATCCTCGCCCTCTGCTCTCGCCTCGGCGTGGAGGTGATCTGGGCCGCCAAGGGGCTGGGCGTGTTCTTCTCCGCGGCGACCCTGGTGCTCACCTGACACATCTGTCGACCCTGGTCCCGGATCCCCGTCGCACCGCTGTTCCTGGCCGCCAGAACCCCCTTCGGCGCCTGGGCCATGGGCGGCCTGGCCACGCCGCTTTTCACCCTGGTCCTGGTGGCCGCCACCTGGACCTTCGTGCGGGAGGAGGCGCGCGGCCGGGGCTGGCACTCGGGCTGGCTCTTCGGCCTCCTCGTGGTCACCCAGCCAGAGGGGCTCTTCTTCGCCGGGATCGCAGGGCTCGTCCGGCTGTGGCGCCTCTACCGGGGCCGGGGGGCCCCGCGGCCGCCACGACTGGATCCGGGCAGGGATTGTCACGGTGACCGCGGCCGGCCGCGCTTCATCCAGGTGATCATCAAGCGACGGGGCTGGCCAGGCCGCTGGAAGACCAACTTCACCGGGACCGATCACCTGGTCAACGACCCCCGCTTCGAGAGGCTCTACCGGTATGTCAAAGCGCCTCGCGTAAACGGCCTGTTCGAGCGCCGCGAAACCCTTCCCTGAAGGTCCCTCTGCGTGATAGGGTAGCAAAAGGGAGTTCAGTGATGTGTCGTAATCTGCTTGGAGGAGCAGGCCACCCAACGTGGTCATGCAAAGGGAGGATGTGATGACGAGAGGCAAATTGAGGCGTCTGCTGTCATGTGGTTGTGCAATTGCGCTGGTCCTGTGCTCGACGTCCTCGGCGCGCGCCCAGCAGGCCAAGCCGTACATGCTGCTGATCATGGACACCTCGGGCAGCATGGGCTGGGACAACCCCACACGGATGAGCTACGCCAAGGCCGCGCTGGCCAATGTGGTGGGGGGGTCCGGCGAGGTGATCTGGGGCCTGCAGAAGTTCGGACAGACCTGCAACGCGCCCTGCAACTGCAACGGCTCGTGCACGGGGGAGCAGCCGGTGGTGCCCCTCGACCCGAACAACCAGAGCGAGATCCTGACCTGGGTCGACGGCGTGTGTGACTTTGCCGGCGCGCCGCCCAACAACCCAGAGCTCGTCCCCGACGGCCCGACGCCGCTGGGGTTGAGCCTCGACGAGGCCCTCATCTACTTCCAGAACGACGTCATTCCCAACGATCCGTACTGGGGCTGTCGTCCCTACTACGTGGTCCTCCTCACCGACGGTGACGAGACCTGCGGCAGCGATCCCGTGGGCTCCGCCGCCGCGCTGTTCGCGGCGGGGATCCGGACCCTGGTCATCGGGTTCGGGTTCACGCCGCCGGACGCGGGGCTGGACAGCATCGCGGCCGCCGGAGCCGGTGATCCCAGCGAGACGGCGGTGTACGTGCAGTTCGACGAGATCGAGCTCGCGCTGGCCCTGATGAACATCGTCGTGGACTCGGTGCTGGTGGAGGTCTGCAACGGCGTGGACGACGACTGCGACACGCTCGTCGACGAGGGCTTCGCCCTCGGCGCGCCCTGCGACAACGGCATGACCGGCGCCTGCTACCTGGAGGGCGTCACGGTCTGTCGCGCCGACGGTCTGGGCGTCGAGTGCGGCGCCGGGCCGGTCACCCCACCGGAAGATCCCGAGGTGACCTGCGATGGCTCTGACAACGACTGCGACTGCCCGGGCGACACCAACGGGGACGGCTGCGTGTGCTGCGCGGGCGACTACAACGTCGACGAGGGGTTGACCAACGCCTGCGGCGTCTGCGGCCCTCCCCCCCTCGAGGTATGCGACTGGCTGGACAACGACTGCAACGGCCTCGTCGACGACGCCAGCGGTGTCGGAGAGATCTGCGCCCACCCGGACGCGCCCGGCCCCGTGGGAGACGAGGGAGAGTGCGAGCTGGGGACCATGCAGTGCCAGGGCGTCGGCCCGCTGCAGTGCATCGGCGCCGTGGGCCCCGAGCCGGAGGCCTGCGATTGCCTGGACAACGACTGCGATGGCGAGACCGACGAGCCGCCCGGGCCGGGGGAGCCCGACCTGTGCCCGCCGGGCTCCGAGTGCGTCAACTGCTTTTGCGTGAGCGACTGCGCGAGCGGCGAGTTCCCCTGCCCGCCAGGCTACCTCTGCGACAGCAACAACCAGTGCATCCCCGACGAGTGCACCCAGGCCCGCTGTCCGCCGGGGACCTTCTGTGCCCTGAGCGACTTCTGCCAGGACGCCGACTGCGTGGGCACCGCCAGCTGTGACGGAGCCTGCGCCGCCGACGAGCACTGCCTCCTCGCCGACGGCACCTGTCACGAGAAGCCGTGCCTGGACCTGTGCAGCCTCTGCGGGCCCGGTCAGGTCTGCATCGACGGGGTGTGCTTCGACGACGACTGCTACAACTTCGCCGACCAGTGCGGCGCGGGTGAGATCTGCCTCGACGCGAGCTGCATACCCGACGCCTGCGCGGGCGTCGAGTGCACCGATACGCAGTTCTGCAGGCTGGGTGAGTGCGTCGACAGCTGCGCCTTCGTCTACTGCCCGGACCAGCTGTGTGTGGACGGCGAGTGCCTGCCCGATCCCTGCCTCGCCGACCCCTGCGGTGTCGGAGAGGTGTGCGACGACGGCACCTGCGTCGACGACCCCTGCGACGGTGTCGTCTGCGGCGTCGGACGCGTCTGCCGTGACGGCGAGTGTGTCGACGATCTGTGCCGGTACATCCACTGCCCCGTGGGCGCGGTCTGCCAGGACGACCAATGCGTCGCGGCCGGCGAGCGGACCTGGGTCGAGGAGACCGGCTGTGGCTGCCAGTCCGGGTCCAGCGGGTCGGGCGGCTCGACCGGCTTTTTGTTGTTCCTGGTCCTGGTCGTCGGCGGCCTCGGGCTGCGCCGTCGTCGTTTTTTTGGACCACGCAACCTGCTGATCGTCGCCGGAGCGCTCGCCATGGCCGGCGTAGCGGGGGCGGGTTGCAAGACCACCATGGAGTGCACCGACTGCCACGATTGCGTCGTGACCAACGACGGCAGCGAGCTTTGCGATAACCTGGACAACGACTGCGACTGCCCAGGGGACACGAACGAGGACGGCTGGATCTGCGGTCCGGGGGACGAAGGCGTGGACGAGGACTTCGACCTCATGACCGACATGGCAAACTGCGGCACCTGCGGCAACGCGTGCCGGATCGAGAACGCCGTGGCAGCCTGCGTGGACGGCGTCTGTGTTCTCGAGGCCTGCCTCGCGGGCTACCTGGACGCCAACGGGGACATCGACGACGGCTGCGAGTACTCTTGCATTCCGACCAACGGCGGGGTGGAGATCTGCGATGCGGTGGACAACGACTGCGACTGCACCGGAGACACCAACGGCGACGGCTGCTTCTGCTGCTCGGGGGACGACAACGTTGACGAGGCCGAGGACATTCCTTCCCTGGGTCTGGACTGCGGCTCAAACGAAGGTGAGTGCGAGATGGGCCTCACCACCTGCGTGGATGGGGTGATCGAGTGTGTCGGAGAGATCCGTCCCTCGGTGGAGCTCTGCGACGGCCTGGACAACGACTGCAACGGCGCGGTGGACGAGCTCTTCGGCACCCTGGGCCAGCCGTGCTTCGCCGGCGTGGGCGCCTGCCGGCTCGAGGGCGCCTACACCTGCGACGCCTCGGGGACGGGCGTGTGGTGCGGGTGCACCCAGGTCATCGGCGGCGGGACCTGCGACGCCACCGGCGACGAGATCCCCGTGGACGGGAACGCCAGCGCCTCCGCCAGCGAGATCTGGAACAACATCGACGACGACTGCAACTCGGCGGTGGACGACGGCATCCCCACGTCCGAGGACATGGTCAACATCGCCTACACCCACCCGGTCTTCGGCGCCCTCGACTTCTGGATCTACACCTACGAGGCGTCGCGTCCGGACGCATCTGCCACCAACGCCGGCGTCGTGGACTCCCAGTCACAGTCGGTGGCCGGTGTGCTGCCTTGGACCGTGGCCACCTGGGATGTGGCCAACGCGGCCTGCCTCGCCGGCGGCAAGCGCCTGTGCACCGAAGAGGAGTGGCAGGCGGCCTGCGAGAGCGACGAGCTCCGGGTCTGGCCCTACGGCACGGTGGACGCCAGCTACGTGGCCGACTACTGCAACGACAACGCCTACGACTTCGATCCCGGGACCGTCCAGGACGACGACGGCCTCCTGCCCACGGGCGCGATGTCCGACTGCGTGACCAAGGACGGGATCTTCGACATGAGCGGCAACGCCAAGGAGTGGACCTCCACCCAGGTGTCCACCTCACCGGATGCCTGGCGTATCCGGGGCGGCGCCTTCGACTCCCCCGCCGCCGGGACCCGCTGCGACTTCGACTTCTCGGCGGGCACCGGCGCCTACGTGTTCGGCAACCTCGGCTTCCGCTGCTGTAGCGACACGCCGCCGTAGTCCCGCCAGAAACTCCGGTCTGGTTGTCATGTCTGGGGGCCTCGGATGCAGTCCGTGGTTGAAACCCGTCGGTTCCCTGGGCATAGTCGGGGCGAGGAATTTGCATGAGCACCACGCGAGAGCTGATGGCGGAGCTGCGGGCCCGGATGGGCTGCGCGGATCCGCTACCGTCTCCGCCCCAGGTGCCGGACATCTCGCCACCGCCGGCTCGGATCTTTCCCACGGCGACCACCCGCAACGGCTACGCCGAGGCGGCCAGCCAACACACCACCGCCATGGTGGGCATCGGCTCGGTGGGCACACGCTACGCCACCGACGTGGTGCTGCAGTTCCAGGCGGAGATGGCCGTCGCCCGGGAGGCCGTAGCCGCGGACCTGCCCCCAGACTGGGCCGCGAGCCACGGCCTGTTGCCGCTGCAGTCCCGCGTGAACGACCACCGGGAGTTCCTGCTGCGCCCCGACCTGGGTCGGCGGCTCTGCGACGACTCCCTCGCGCGGCTGCGTGCCCAGGCCGACAAGGACGTCGACATCCAGCCCATCCTGGCCGACGGGCTGTCCGCCGTGGCGTGCATGGGCTCCGGCCTCGAGCTCCTGGCCACCTTCACCCGGGAGTGCGAGACCCGGGGCTGGCGCGTGGGGACCCCCATGTGCGCCAAGTACGCCCGGGTGTGGCTGGCCGACGAGATTGGCCAGGAAGTTCGCGCCCGGGTGGCCGCCATCCTCTTGGGGGAGCGCCCCGGCCTGGGCACAGGCGATGGCCTGTCGGCCTACCTGGTCTACGAGCCAAGGATCGGCAAGACCGACGGCGATCGCAACATGATGTCCAACATCCATGCCCGGGGCACGCCCCCAACCCAGGCCGCCGGGCGCCTGGCTCTCCTCGCGGGGGCCATGGTCGACCAGCGCCGCTCCGGCGTGACCCTGGATCTGGCCCCTCTGGCATCAGAGCTGGGAGAGGCCGCGGGCCTGGGCTACCGCGAGCCCCAGCCACGGGAGCGCCTGGTGGAGGTCAGCCCATGATCCTCGAGCCCATCGTCCCCACCGTCCTGGCCGTCCGGCGCATCAACGCCGCGGCGCCGGCCGTCCTGGCGTCCTACGGCGGAGACCCCGACCGCCACGCCTCCCTGGGTCTGGTCACCTGCAACCAGGACGACCCCACCTACGTCGCCCTGGACGAGGCCACCAAGCACGCCGACGTGGACGTGGTCTACGCCCGCTCATTCTACGCCGGGTCCCGCCACTGTTCCGGGCCGCTGTCGGGGGAGATCCTCGGCGTGCTGGCGGGTCCCAACCCCACGGAGGTGGAGGAGGGGCTCCGGGCAGCCGTGCGCTGCCTGGAGCACGACGCCTGCTTCTACGGCGCCAACGACGAAGGCTCCATCGCCCTGTTCCCGCACGTGGTCACCGCGGTGGGCGCGTACTTCGCCAAGGAGGCCTCGCTGGAGATGGGCGACTCCATGGCCTACCTGGTGGCCCCGCCCATGGAGGCAACGGTGGGCATGGACGCCGCCCTGAAGGCCGCCGATGTGACCGCCGCGCGGGTCATCCCGCCGCCCACGGAGACCAACTTCGCCGCCGCCTGGCTCACCGGCACCCTCTCGGCCTGCGAAGCCGCCGCCGTGGCCTTTGCCCAAGCCGTGGTGGAGGTCGCCCGCCAACCCCGCGAGGATCGCTGACATGCCGCAGATCACCCTCGAACACAGTGCCAACCTCCAACCGGAACGGCCCTGGACCAACCTGCTCGGCCACCTCCACGACCAGATCGCCGGCCTGTCAGGCATCGACATCGACACCTGCAAGAGCCGGGTCGTGACGCTCGACAAGTACCGGGTGGGCGATGGCGCCGAGGACAAGGCCTTCGCGCACCTGACCATCCGCATCTTCGCGGGCCGCTCCCCGGCCGTGAAGACCGAGCTGGGTCGCGCCGGGCTGGCCCTGCTCAAGCGCCACCTGGCCGATGCCGGCGATGGCCTCGACATCCAGCTCACCGTGGAGATCCGCGACATCGACCGCGAGGCCTACTTCAAGGAACGGCTCACCTCGACCAGACCTTGACACCTTGCGTCATCCTTGCGTCATCGTGCCGTTTCTCCGGGGAATTCGCGCTTGACGGGGGTGCAACTTGGACCGATAATGCAAAACTCGTAACCCAAGACACAAACATCACAAAGAGGATAGGAACGATGATGCGTGCATTGAGTGGTTCTGTGAAGATGTCGGTCATGTTGGCCGTCGCCCTGGGGTTGGTCTTTGGTGGCTGCAAGAAGAAGGGCAAGAAGGACAAGCGTGCCAAGGCGACCATGGCGGCCCTCAAGTCGGGCAAGGCAAAGAGCTCGAAGAAGATCAAAAAGAAGATCAAGAAGATCAAGAAGGCGCTCAAGAAAGTCGCCAAGCGCAAAAAAGAGAAGCTCGACAAGGCCGAGTACAAGCGGCTGATCCTCGCCCTGGCAACCTGCAAGCTCAAAAAATACAACTGGGACTACAAGTGCCCGGCCTACCAGGACCTCCAGAAGGCACGCAAGGAGAAGAAGCGGGACATCAAGGACTTCTCCAAGTGGCAGAGCGCCTGGGCGCTCGAGCTGATCAAGCACAAGGCCCCCACCCTGCGGTGGCAGGCGGTGGGCATGATGAGCTCCGCCTGGGCCGGCGGCATGAAAGAGGAGCACGTCAACGCCATCATCGCCGCAGGTGACAAGGAGAAGGACATCGGCGTCCTGCGGTACATGATCGACTCCATGGACTCCAACCAGAAGAAGCACCCCCAGGTGGGCAAGTTCATCATCAAGAACCTGAGCCACGAGAACGAGGACGTGCGGCTGCGCGCCGTGTGGAGCCTCGCCGCCTGGGGTCGCGACACCAAGGACGCGGGCAAAGCCATGGTCAAGGTCATCAAGAAAGACAAGGTCAAGAAGGTCCAGCAGGCCGCCTGCGAGGGCGCCGGCAAGCTCGAGGACGAGTCGGTCCTTCGGACCCTCAAGAAGCTCACGATGAACAAGAAGACCGACCCGGACCTGTACTACTACTGCTTCAAGGGTGTCATCCAGATGTGGACGCAGTACCCCTTCCACCCCAAAAAGCCGAGCAAGAAGGCCTACAAGCTCACCCTCAAGCTCCTCAAGCAGGGGGGACGCACGGAGAAGCGGCCGCCCTGGGGCATCGCGGGCATGTTCTCCAACCTCTACAAGGAGGCCGACAAGAGCTACAAGAAGTGGGCCGACACGGCCAAGTGGTACAAGAAGAAAGACCTCGTCAAGGCCATCGGCAAGGTCATCGGCGACCCCAAGGCCGGCTGGATGGTCCGCAGCTACCTCGTGGAGACCGCCGCCAAGCTCGGCGCCGAGAAGAAGTTCTTCACCAATCTCTTGAAGGCCTACAAGGGCAAAGAGACCAAGCACCCCCACAGCTACGTGACCAAGGCCCTCAAGAAGCGCATCTAGCGCCACGCCCCCTCCCCCCTCCCCCCCCCGCGGTCCCCTCGTGACCGTCCTCATGCCTGGTCAGGATCACTGATCCGGTGAGCCCACTTTTTCGCGAGTCGTGTGGGTCGAATCGAGGTCGTTGTTCACCCCTCCGTCACCCCCGTGAAAACGGGGGTCCAGGATCGAACCCCGGTCACTACTTCATCACCGGTGGTTCCACCACCGGGCAGACGGCCCAGTACGGCCCACCGAAACCTACCCCTCAGGGGCCCACCGGCGTTTTTGAATAGAGCTTCCTTGTGCGGCGTCAGCGGCGGCGGCGCCAGGGGCGGATCCAGAGGAGGGCTACCAGGGCGAGCAGGAAGGTGCCGACAGGGGCGGTGGGGTCGCCGGGGTCGGTGGACTGGCAGCCGCACTTGCGCTCCAGCTCGCAGGTCCAGATGGCGTCCTCGGGGACCTCGCAGGTGCCGCCCACCTCGCAGCCGATGCCCTCGAGGCGGACGACCTTGGGGGACTCGTTGGGGTCGTTGCTGTACAGGATCAGGTCGCCCGTGGCCGGGCCCGGCAGGGTGGGCACGAACTTCACGGGCAGGTACACCGCGCCGTCGGGGGCGACCTCGAACCGGGGCGGGTATGGGACGAAGAAGGGCGGATCCGTATGGGCCTCGCCGCGCAGGAGGTGACCGCCGACGTTCTGGATGGTGAGGTGACCTTCCACCTCGTCACCGATCTCCGCCGCGCCGACGATCATCCGCTCGGCCGTGAGGATGTTGGGCAGGCCGAGGCCGAAGCTCACCGGGTCGAAGATCCAGTACTCGTCGGTGTCCGGCAAGGGGAAGGGGATCTCGAACAGGGGCAGGTTCAAAAACTGGTTGCCCAGCAGCTCGAGGGTGACCTCGGGGAAGACCGAGACGGCAGCGTAGTGCGTGGCCGCGCCCTCGTAGGTGGCCCGGCTCATGGGCGTGGCGTCGGCGGGGTTGGTGGGCAGCCACTTCTGCTCGTTCTCGATGGTGAACTCCAGGGGCGGAAAGGTGAACTCGGGGTTGGACTCGTTGGTCTCCACCACGATGCGCCGCCCTTCGAACCGCGACCCGGCGTAACCCGACAGGTAGATGTCGATGTACACCGCGAGCAGGTCCGCCGGGATGTTGGTCTGCAGCAGCTCCAGCAGGTTGAAACGCAGGATGTGGGTGTAGGGAATGTCATCCTGGATCTCGAAGGGCCGGTCGGGGTTTCCGATGAGGAGGAACGGCGTGAACCTCTTTTTGTCGTAGAGCCCGAAGTGAAGGTCCGGCAGGTAGGGGATGTCGATCTCCTCGGTGATCTGTACGCCGGCGATCTCCACGTCCAGCCGTACGGACACGTCGAAGTCCAGGGTGTAGTTCATCTCGTAGAAGCCGCCGAGGCTCTGCCCGCGGAAGCTGAGCAGGGGGCCTGGGCGCTCGGGCCAGGACCCCACGGCGTGGCCGTCCATGAGGATGCGGTAGCCGCAGCCAATGCCAAAGGTGAACCGCACCTGGATGGGTGAGTCGACCGGGACCCAGCCCGTGTCCACGGGTGGGATGTTACACAGCCCATCCACGGCCAGGGACTCGTATTCGAATCGGATGGGCGTGCGCACCTCTTCGGGGTAGTCGAGGGGGTCGGTGGGGGTGGCGTCCCCCGCGTCGGAGGAGCCGCCGTCGACCACACCGGCGTCCTGAGCCCGGGCCAACCCCGGGACGGCCGCGGCGAGGCTCACACAGCAAAACACCAGCGCCAGGTAGCGGAAGGTTCGTACCATCGGTCTTTCCTATGGTTCGAGTGTGACGCCTCGACGCGTCACTTGTCAAGGAACCAAGGGGGCTGGCATAGGGTGGTCGCAAAGTGCTGGCGCTCGGCGCAGGCGCTTGCCAGGAGCTTGGCTTGTGGGGGGCGAGACAGGATTGTTCAGTGAGTAGGAGGGCGACTTTCTTCGTAGTTCG
>Ga0272441_10000466_pt1 | contig 92630 bp, 40 predicted proteins | sample SSMProp6N_FD_193582 | JGI IMG/M metagenome (GOLD analysis project Ga0272441, IMG submission 193582) | Marine sediment archaeal communities from Little Sippewissett salt marsh, Falmouth, MA, United States - SSM-Prop-6N | ecosystem: Environmental > Aquatic > Marine > Wetlands > Sediment ... | reverse complement strand
AGATCACACCTGCACGATTGTTGCGTATGAATAGGATGCTTGGGAGGGGTAAAGGTTTTCCTACCAGGCTGGTTGCGACTGCAGAATGCAGGCGCAGCCCAAAGGTAGCCCGCCGCAGCGGGTTACCGCAGGGATGGAACTTTGTTCCATCATGGTGAGATCACACCTGCACGGGAAGGGGAGGAAAACCACCGTTGGTTTAATATTTTTCGTGGAAGTGGATTAATGTAATACTATCAATGGGTCCACAACTCAATTTATTAACAGTGTAACGCATCCATATGATTGCATGCGTCGGGCAGACCTTCTTTGTCGTCCATCTGCGGAAAGTCCATTCATGGACCCCAACGCCCTTCGAAAAGGGAAGTTCTCCCAGACCATGGACTCCAGTGCCCTTGCCTTTACTGATATAGGGGCATCCAGTCTCATCACCCTTCAAGAGATGTACCTGGAGCCCACTGTATCGCTTATTGAACACAAATCCACGGACAGTTGGATGATCCGTCTGGAAACCTCCGATCTGATGGTTTTTTTGGCCCGCAACAGGTACGTTCAGCAGGTCCCGGGAACCAGGGGAACCTACATCCAGCTTGTGGTGGAGAGCGAGGAGGCTTTCTTTTCCAGGTTCTTCGATTCCTTTGTCCGTAATCTGGGCCGCAACCCGTTCGATTTTCAGGAGTGGGCGTTGCTTAAACAGGCCAGTGGCATATCCATGGAGGAAGTAACGTCCTCATGGAAAGATGCCCTGCTAACCGGTGCCCCCGCAATCAAGACCAACCTTCCAGAGCTGAACATGAATGATATTGACCAGGGGCTCAGGATGGAATACTTCAACAATTACTATCGCCGGGGGAACGATGCGTTCAGGATCGGAAACCTGGAAGAGGCCATCAGGCTGTGGAAGGTGGCTCTCAAGCTGGACCCGTCCCAGGAGGAGCTGTTGGAAAGGCTCAGGGAGGCCGAAAGCAGGCTTTTCGGATCGAAAAAGGAGATGGACCATTCGGCCGATGATCTATTCCAGCAGGGGATGGACCACTACAAGAACGGGAAGGTTGCCGAAGCCATCCGATCATGGGAGGATGTTCTGTCCATAAATCCCGAGCATGTGGGTGCACAGGCGGCTATCCGATCGATCCGCAAGGCCCAGGAAGAAAACGGAGATGATGCTCGGCAGGATGATGATGGTTCAGGTGAGCTGGGTGATATGGACCTGATGGATGTACTGGTTGATGATCAGATACAACATGCCAGGGAAATGTTGTACAAGGGAAAGGTTGAGGACGCTTTGAAGGAGAGCGAAGAGGCCCTCAGGATCCAGCCGGGTAACATGGAGGCCTGGAAACTGAAATCCCTGGCGCTACTGGGTACCGGCAACGCCCTGGATGCCCAGGCGACCATGAAACGGGTTCTGGAGAGGGAACAGACCGACCCTGCAAACTGGATATCAATGGGTGACATCCAGCTGGAACTGGGCCGGTTTGATGATGCACTCATATCCTTGGATCGGGCTCTTTCAATGGATGAACGATCGGTGGATGCCTGGTTTAAGAAAGGTAGGGTTTTCCAGCGAATGGGAAAGCTGGATTTCGCCCACGAGTGCCTTGAGAGGGCAACCGATCTGAATCCCAACATTGAGCAGGTTTGGATGGAGCTTGGAAAGGTACTTACCCGGATGGGCCAGTACAAGAGAGCCCATGAGGCCATGAGACGTGTTCTGGATCTCGATCCAAAAAACGAGGAAGCCAGGAGACAGGCTGAACGGCTGGAACGGGGAAACGTCTGACAGATCAACCTATCTTGGTGCCGCATTTGCCACAGAATGCAAAACCTGGGGGAATATCGGCAGAACAGTTGGGACATGTTTTTTCCACCCCGGGAGACGCGCCCTCGTGTGAGCCAGTTGACGGTTGTGGAACGGTTCCCAGTTCGAATAAATCCGATCCTCCTCCATCACCGGGTCCTGAATCCGAAGGTTGCTCATCCAATGATTGACTTTTGACAACCTCCTGGACCGGGCTGTCAGTGGATTTGTCCGATGGCGGGGATGACGTTTTTTCAGGAACCTGCGGTTGAGGTACTTTGTGCATGGGACCATCATGGCTGGAGGTATCTGTGGAGGCACCCGGGGATTCAGATGCTTGTGCCGGCATGGGAATAGAAGCCTGGTCAGAACCCTCCGATTTGTTTGAGACGCCCATCCTTTCTAGCATTCTGGATATCTTGTCCAGGCGTTCATCGGCCTTCTGGAACGCGCCCTTTTCCGCAAAAGACCTGGCCTGTTCCAGGTTCATGTCAAGTTGAGCCGTGTCCTGTCCCATGCCCGAGGCCCTGCTCACCAGTCCCTGAAGGGTGTCGAAGTTGGTCTGAAAATCTTCCATGTTGCGCTGGAAAATCTCCCTGTCCCTCACCATCTTTTCCAGTTCAATGGAAACAGAACGTACCACGGTGAACGCGTGGGTGAGATTGCCCTCCTCCACTATGTTCTTCACCTCCGTCAAGGATGCCTCGTGCTTGTCAACATCCATCCCGTATTCCCTGGCCTTGGTCAGGTTCTCCTCCGCGCTGGAAATGGCATCGTAGACCTTGCGGTTCTTCCGGGCCTCTTCGAGGAACTTGAGCCCCTCATTTATCATACCCCGGGCGTCGAGGAGGTTACCCTGTTCCATCTGGTAACGGACCTGGGCGATCGTGGAATCCAGCTGGTCCCGGATGGAGCCGTCGGAAAAACCTTCCATTGCCCCGTTTAGGCTCTCCAATCCTTCCTGGACCTTTTTCTGGTGGTATGAACGGAGGGTGTTATTGGCCTCCACCTCCAGTTCCTTGAGGTTTTTTTGCGCTTCGTCCTTCTCCCCGTTCCCGTAAAGGGTGCGTATCTGCTGGAAACGGTGCTGGAGAAGCTGAACATCCAGTCCCTCGGCCTCCGCGTCCTTGATCATTTGGTTGAGGCTAAGAAACCGGTCCTCGAAGGCCTTGGCCTCCTGCCGGGCCTCGCTCTCGGCCAGCCTGGATTCGGTGGTATTGATACCTTCTATTACCGGGTTGTAATCCCTTACTGCTAGACTCTTTTGCATCCTTTTATACTGGGCGAGGGCATCCGAAACGTCCACTCCCTCCTTGGCCTTGGCCTTGATAGACCGTTGGACCTCCCCCATCTTCTGAACCACGAGTTTGTGTCTCTGGTTGTTGGCGGCATTGAATATCTGGCGGGATATGTTTGACCCTATCTCCATTTGTTGCTGGGAGATTGCTGTCTTGGCCTGCTGTAGCGAAGCCTTTGCCTTATCCACCTGGGCGCCCAATGCCTCCAGTTGCTTGAGTGCCTGGCTTGCCGCATTGTACTGATCGGGAACCGCCAGCAGGTTCTCGAAACAGGAGATATTCTTTTGTGATGCACAGTACAGTTTCACCCCCAAACTGGACATGGCCACGTGTCTTTGTGAGTTTGCAAGGTCAATAGACCAGAGCATCTGACCCTGGTTGTTGGTAAACACTATGGACCGCTCAGATGTTGATACCATCAGGAACTTGCCATTCCCGGAGGCCTTTGCATCAAGGATATTGCTTCCGTACTTGAACTGCCATTTGATGGATCCCTTCATATCTATGTACTGCACGATACCGTTGTTGAAACTGACCACAACACCATCATCCGAAGCGGGGATGGAAATGGCCGTTACCTTGCCAATGGCCGTGGTCTTCCAGAGTATCTGTTTGTCATTTGTCATGCAAAATACGGTGTCCAGTCCTCCGGCGACGAAGAAGTTGCCCTTGTGGGAAAAGGCCACTTCGTTGGCCCCGAATATGGTCTTGTAATTCCAAAGCGGGTGCCCCTGGGCGTCCAGGAGATACACGTCCGATTTGGCCCGACAGAGCAGAAACTCGTCGGAACCTGAAGTGGTAAGGTCCAGCAGTTTGTCCTTGACCTTCTGGGTCTCGATAAGCTTGCCGGAGCTGTTGAGGGTGTGAATCCGTCGGTCCTCGGTGGTGCCGGTTATCTGGGTGCCGAAATGGTTGACCGTAACCGCCAGGGCGGGTTTTGGAGTGGGATGGTTCCAGACCACCTGGCCGCTCTGGTCGATCTTGAAAAAGCCCTTGTTGGTGGCCACCACAACATGGTTTCCAAGTCCGGCGGTTTTAATATCGTTGATCCTATATTCCAGAGGGACCTTCCATCTGAAACCCGAATCACCATCAAACCACAGTATCTTATTGTCCTTGGTACTGGCGGCACATGCGTTGCCATGATCGGAGATGCTTATTTGTTGTATGCCCGGGTAGTCAAAGTCCCAGTTCTTCCTGTATCTCTGAATGTTTCCGATTTCAATCACCGGTCATTGCGTGGTTGGAGAGATGATGGGATCAGGGCTGTTATATAAAAAAGTGTTCATTTGTGTTGTTCATTTGTGTATTTGCAGAGGTAAAAATGGAAAATAACACCGTCCATGGAGGTCATGGATGAGAAACCCCTTCGATTCTTTTCAGAAACGTTTCGGAGAAACAGTGTCACAGTTTGCCCCGAATGTTACCATCGCCGAGAAATTTTAAACGGGGTACGGGATGGTGGCTGGCTCTTGATTGGATATCCAAAGGTTCTTATATGGGCCCCCATTTTAGAGTTCTTCATTCGTCCAACTGAATTTCAAAGAGGTGTAAAGCACGGTGCCATATCATAGGCCAGGGGAATCCCCTGAAGAGATCGCGGCCATGGAGGCCGGGGAATACGTTCGGGTGAGAATGCCCAAAAAGAAGGAAGGCGAGATCTTCGGAATAGCAGACCAGCTGATGGGAGCTTCCCGTATCCGGGTGATATGCGAGGACGGAAAATCCCGAATGGGCAGGATACCTGGCAAGTTGAAGAAGAGGATGTGGATACGCACCGGTGATCTGGTGATAGTGAAACCATGGCCTTTCCAGGACGAGAAGGCCGATGTCAAGTTCCGCTATACCAAGACCCAGGCCATGTACCTGAGTCGAAAGAACAAGATCCCCACGGAGATCGACGTTTTCCACTGATCAGTCATTGGACTTTGAGGGTCGGGGACCATGGGAGACTCCCAAAATAGGATATTCGATATCATTGAGTCCCGATGGGACGGTGTCAGAAAGATCGAGCGGTTGAGAAAGGATGATGACACCTACAAGGTGATGGATGAGGTTTTCGATTACGATACCCTCCGATCCCTGTACCAATTGATAAGCAAGGAGATAATCTACACGGTGAACTACCCGCTTTCCACCGGAAAGGAGGCAAAGCTGTTCAAGGGTACCTCCCCGGACGGTTCTCCCCTGGTGGTGAAGGTGCATCGGATATCAACCGCCACCGTGAAATCCTTCAGACCGTATCTGGACGGCGATCCCAGATTTGTTCATTACAAAAAGGACCACCGATCTATGATTTTCACTTGGACCCAGAAGGAGTACAAAAACCTTCAGAGATTGGAAGATGCCGGGGTTTTCGTTCCCTCCCCGGTTCGGTATTTGAAGAACATCCTGGTTATGGGATACATGGGAAGCGAGGAGACGGCGGCCCCCATGCTCAAGGACACTCAGCTGGAAGATCCTGAGACTTTCTTTTCGGCCGTGTTGGAGGGCCTGTCGATCATGGTCAACCGGGCTAACATGGTCCACGGCGATCTCAGCGAGTACAACATCCTGGTAACCGATGACGGTCCCTGTTTCATAGATGTGGCACAGTCCGTGCTTCTGAGCCATCCCGCTGCAGATATGTACCTTAAACGGGACGTTCACAACCTGTGCAGGTATTTCAAACGACTTGGGGTGCAGTCGGATGAGGATCAGGTGTTGGCCAGGATAAGAAAAACAGATGACTGATGGGGTTTGAAATGACTTTTTATCTGAAGATACCAAAAGAACGCATAGGCGTTCTAATTGGGAAGAACGGGGAGTTCAAGGATCGACTTGAAAAGAGGTGCAGGCTAACGCTTCAGATAGATTCAGAGACCGGTGACGTGACAATACCTGAGGAAACGACCCAGGACCCTTATCTTGCACTCAAGGCCGGGGACATAGTCAAGGCGGTTGCCCGGGGTTTTTCCCCGGAACGGTCCATGGTACTGCTCAATGATGATTATTACCTGGCGGTACTCGATATCAGGGATTATGTCGGAAAGAGCTCCAAGCATATCCACAGGATCCGTTCCAGGTTGATCGGGTCCGATGGCAAGACCCGAAGGCTCATTGAGGAGCTGGGGGAGGTGGAGCTGTCCATATACGGAAACACCGTGGGAATAATCGGGGATATGTACTCCATAGAGATCGGGAAGACCGCGGTGGACATGGTCCTTTCAGGATCAGAGCATTCCTCTGTCTATTCCTACCTGGAGAACAAAAGACGTGAAATGAAGCTTCGGCAGGCGGGTTTTTAGGCATTTGCGTCTAGGGGATGGCCAAATCTTCCCAAACACCCTTTGAAGCCCGCCAGTAAAACCCCTGTTGGGTTGATATCAGGTGGGACATCTGCGGGATACAGCGTGTAATATCGGTGGTATATCCGTTGTGATAATGAGCGCGTTCACTCCACCCCTGCTCAAAGCGATGAGTGAAAAATAACCTATTGACTGAAAATAATGAGAAAAATAGGATGAAGGAGAAAAATGGATTAGAAAAGAGAAAAAAAAAGAAAAACACGGGCACCCGAAGAACAGGTGCCCGAATCCCTGCTATGCCACCTGCTCACTGGGGAGGAGGCGGAGGGGGTGGGGGCGGGTTGCCGCCGCTGGATGGCGGAGGCGGGGGTGCCTGCTGCACCGGTGCCTGCCCGTAGGCGGGAGCCTGCGGGGCCGGGGCCGCCGGCTTCTTCTTGCGGGACATTACCACCGCGATAACTGCCACCACTACCACAACTACGATGATTATGGCGGACAGCATCATCCAGTCCATTCCATCGCCTTCCGAAGCCTCCTTTTCGGTCTCCTTAACAGATTCCAGCTGACTGCTCCTGTCCTTGGTCTTGTAGTTCTGGACATCTTCTTTGTCAACTTTCTGTGACACCATCTGGTCTCCGAAGTCATCGGTGAGGGTGGTGAGACTGCTCATGGGGATCATGCCGCCGGTGGGATCATCGGCGTCGCCGAGCACATCCTCCATGTTGGCGGAGTAGTCCGACTGGGTGATGAAACCCTCGTCGGGATCATAGTAGTTGTCGGCGGTCATCATGGGTGTGACGGGGTTTACATCGCCCATTCCGCTGGGGTCGAAGTCATCGAACACGCTGAAGAATGGGATGTTGAACATGGGCGCACCGGACGACCTGTAGGACTCTTCATCGGGGTCGTAGGGATCGTTGGCATCGGTTTCCATTTCCATGATCTCCTCATAGTCACTGTACCCATCGCCGTCGGAATCCGTGTTTTCGGGATCGGTCCAGTAATAGTAGTTCTCCTCATCATCCGTCAGACCGTCGCCGTCGGTGTCCGTGTCGTCCTCTCCGGAGTGGCCGGGATAATCGTTGGGGTCGTAGGGATCGGTGCCCTCTTCATCCTCGTACCAGTCGTAGTACCCATCGCCATCGGAATCCACATCCTCCTCCGGGGTATCGGACGAGTCGTTGGGATCGGTGAAGTAGGTGTAAGATTCCTCGTAATCATCGTACCCATCGCCATCCGTATCCGTATCGTATGGATCGGTGTAGTAGATGTTCTCCTCGTACCAGTCCGTAAGGCCATCGCCGTCTGAGTCGGACTCGTAATCGATGTCATCGTAGTAATCATCGTAGTCGTCGTAGTAGTCATCGTAGTCCCAATCGTTGGCATCACTACCGCTTATGAGCCAGAGATCCTCGAAACCCTTGGGTCCTTCCTCGGCCTCGAAGTCCAGTGAGATGTAGTCAGTGAATTCCTCGGGCTCGAAATCCGCACCGATGTTCTCACTGCCGGAGTCCTGCAGATCTTCCAGGTCTTCCGGGTCCATCTCGTCCTTGAGATCTCCTGAAACGGTGACATCCACCTTGTAGTCGATCTTGCCTTCAACGTTGGTTATCCGGCTCGTGACGGATGACTCGGCGGACCAGCTTTCCCCGTCTTCGATGGGAAAGTCGAATATGTCCAGGGGAGGTTCGAAATCCATCTCGAACTCCGCCAGAATATTGGAGGACTTGGCCATCATGTATGCATCCATGCCGCCGGATATTCTCTCCGTGGACCGGTATTCTCGGTCGTAGGAATCGTCGTAATCACTATAATCGTCGTAATCATCGTAATCGTCCCATTCATCATCGTAGGTCTCCATGGTGCCGCTCATGTCCATATCGCCATCGAACTCAATGTCTATGGAGGGGCTTATGTCGAACTCGATCCTGGCCAGGGCCAGGGTGTCCTCAACCCAGTAGAATTTGCCTTCGATGTCCAGTTCCAGATAGACATGACCGAGCATGCTGCCGGATGCGTCGATGCTCTCTTCGCCCTGGGTCATGTCCAGGTCTATGGAATAGCCGATCACGAAAAAGAACCCTATGTAGTTCTCATATGTGGTGACATAGCAGGTGTAGGTATCGTCGCCGACCTCTATCTCCTTGCCGCTGTCTGTCACTTCGTATGACTGATACATACCCATGTTCAGCTCGAACGCGTCCAGGCTGGAATCCAGATTGATGTCGGGCATCTGGTCCATGTATTCGTCGGGAACACCTTCCATGCCTTCCATGTTGCCCATCTGGTCCAGTGCACTCTCCATCTCGTCTATGATATCTTGGATATCCTTTTTGGTTATCTCCATCTCAAACCCTTGGCTCCAGTTCTGACCCTCCTCCCACTCGGGTGCCTCCACGGTCTCGGCAGATGCCGATCCCGTGAACATGGAGGCCACCAGGACAAGAACAGTCAGAAGCGCTACTAGTTTACCTCTTGGATGCAAAATGAACACCTCGATCGTGGAACAAATCTCACACTATTTATATTTACCTTAAATAAAAAGAGGTAAATGGTCCAGGCTGGATCATGGTATTGGATCATGGTATTGGATCATGGGATGAACCGTTTTCTTATCGGGACTGGATTATCACCGACGTTCAGTCCCAGAACCTGTGGGTTCTGGAAAAGAGGACCTCGGCCTTGAGTATTTCCCGAAGGAATTCCAGATCATCATCGTAATATCCCCTCAGTATCCGGCCGGCAGTATCCGGCCCCACTCCCCGTCCAACTATGGCCAGGATCGCCCGTTTTCCGTGCCCCATCACCAGATCGGCGCTCTTTCGAATCCGTTTCATCCTGAGCCTTTCATCGTGGTTTCTCGGCTTTCTTTTTAGGAACCGGACAACATCGGTTTCCCTGGGGTTCACCGCGGCCATGAGCCTGCCGCTGCACCGGTGGCATGTGATGGGCTCCTCCAGGTAGCGAACCCGGGAGGTCCTCTGGGCATGGCAGTTGATACACACCAGACGGACCCTTTCCTCCTCCAGCCTTCTTCCCATGGCTTCCAGGACCTCCCTGTCGGCCCTCTCCGGGGATATGAGCTCGTTGTGATGCTCCAGCCCTGCAAGACCCACCGGGGAAGGGGCGGATATCTCCACTTGGATATCGCCATCGCGCATTCTATCCAGCACCCGCTGTCCTCCCTCCACATCCATCCTGTCGAATAGTAAACGTTCCACGGCCTCGTGGAATATTACGGTGCCGGTGAACCTGTCCAGGAGGGTCCGGACGTTGACCTTTCTGATGTCCAGGTCCCGTTTAATTGCCCCGAATTTCCTACCAACGTAAACCAGGTTCCACTTGAGAACCGATGAGTTCTTCAAGACCGCCCGGAGTATTCCTTCCAGGACGTTGGGCGGGGAAGTGGATAGTATGTCCACCACCCGTTGGGGCGGGATGCGCAGATTGGAGCTGAGTATTATACGGTAGGGGTCCACGGACAGCCCCACCGCCGATCCGGCCCTGGATGCAAGCAGGGATGAGACCATCCTGCCCAGGGCCTCATTGATCCGGTTGCCGAAAGCCGCGTTGATGATCATTATGTCCCGGTCACGTTCCACTGTTACGAGCCTATGGGTGGGAACCGGTTTTTCTTCCTGGGAGCTTAGGTAAGCTTGGAAAATTTCCCGGGAATTGCTGTCCACCGGGTAGACCCCGAGAAGTTCAGGATCCCCCCGGACCCTACCCACCTCTTCTGCCACCTCAAAGGGAACCGGGATCTCCTCGCCCATCCATCCGGGCACAACACCCATGTCCGCCACCGGTTCAACCAGTATCTCCCCGTCCTGGATATCCACCACTCGCCAGGGCCTTCCCTTGACAATGAATTTCCCGTAGAGTTCCAGACTACCCACCACGAAACCCTCGTCCAGGGTGCCGATGGTCTTTCGGGAGGTGATATCCACAACGCGGTAGGTCCGTTCGTCCGGGATCATGGATATGTTCTCGTAGAAATAGCCCAAGGAAGCCCGCCTCTTTCCCACCATGTCCCCGTCCCTCCACAGGGTCCTTATGAACACCAGTTCATCGAGCACGCTCTGGAAAAGCTCATGGGACAGGTCCCTGAATGGGTAGGATCTTCTGACCATCCTGTAGAATTCCTCCGGGTCCATCTTGCCGAGATGCACCGCCTCGGCCACCAACTGGTTTGCCAGCACCGTCAGGGGGTTCTTTCGGATCCTTATGGGTTCGATCTCCCTCTCCAGCAGTCTCCGGGCGATGACGGCGCTCTCCGCCACGTCGTCGGGACTTGTGGCGAGGATCACTCCCCTGGATACCCGACCGACTCCATGGCCCGATCTGCCCAGCCTCTGTATCATCCGGTTCACCTGCCGGGGTGAGTTGTACTGAATGGTGAAATCCGCCGATCCCACGTCGATTCCCAGCTCAAGGCTGGAGGTGCAGATCAGGGTCCGGATATCCTGGGATTTGAAGGCCTCCTCCATCTCCACCCGGACATCCTTGGATAGGGACCCGTGATGGACCCCCACCCCAAGCTGGTCGTTCCAAAGGTGGAACCGGGTGGCCAGGACCTCGGCCCCCTCCCGGGTATTGGTGAACAAAAGGGTGGAGCGGTGATCCTCCATCAGGTCACGGGCCCTGCGCAGGACGCTGGCCGATTTGTCGTCTCCCATGATGATATGGGCCGTGTCCCGGTCATCATCGTTGGGTTTCGGGCATTCCACCACCAGGTCCATCTTCTTGTCCAGCTCGGCGTGGAGAATCGTCACTTCCCTGCCCACGCCACCCAAAAAATCGGCGATGTCCTGGGAGTTTCCCACCGTGGCGGACAGACCGATCCTCTGCACCTCCCTGCCGGTCAGGGCCACCAGCCGTTCCAGGACCACGGAAAGCTGGGCGCCCCTCTCGTCCTGGGCCAGTTCGTGGATCTCGTCTATGACCACGTGCCTGACGTTGGATAGATGATTTCTCAGGTGTTTTCCCGTGAAAAGTATCTGAAGCGTCTCCGGGGTGGTTATGAGAAGGTCCGGGGGGTGCTTCGACTGCCTGGTTCGCTCGGATTGAGGGGTGTCACCGTGCCTGACAGCCACTGTCAGTCCCAGGGCCTCACCCCAACCCGTCAACCTGGCAAGCATGTCCCTGTTGAGGGCCCTGAGGGGTGTGATGTATATCATCCCCATGGGTTTACCCTGTTCGTTTAGAAGCCTGTGAAGCAGGGGGAGGGCGGCGGCCTCGGTCTTTCCCAATCCAGTGGGGGCTATGAGAAGAACGTTCTTTCCCTCCAGCACCGGGGGGATGGACAGGGACTGGGCCAGGGTGGGCCTCTTGAGGCCCTCTTTTTTGAGCCGTTCCCTGATCCTTTTATCTAAAAGGGAGAAAACCGCCTGGGGTCTCACCCCCAATTTATCACCATTTTCTCATCATTTGTCCAGGGTTATATAACCATGATGATGACCCGGGGGTGCAGGGTGCAGTGCAGGAGAGATCATATCATATAACAGTCATTGTCATTGACCCTGCGGGATATCTTGAAATGGAAGGCTCATCTGGCCGGAGGCGTGGTGTCCGCCCTGGCCCTGTTTGCCGGTCTGTTTTTGTGGGTGGGCATAAGGGATCCACCTCTTACAGATCCGGTTATCTGGGCGGCTGCGACCTTTTGCCTTCTGGGGTCATTGATGCCCGATTTCGACAAGAAGGGCACGGCCATACGTTATGCAATAGGGCCCGTCACGGGCCTGGTAATTACCCTGTTTATTGTGTGGAAGGACGGGTGGACGCTTGATCCGGTCCAGGTCGTGTCCGTGTTCGTGGCGGTCCAGGTGATGTTCTTGGTGTTCGGGTTGATCCGATACAGGCACAGGGGAGCTTTCCACACAATCCGGGCCTCCCTGGTCTACGGCACCGTCGCCTCTATGGGAATGGGCATCGGGATGTCCTGGGGGGTTGGTGACATGGCAGTTCTTTTCGTTTTCTCGGTTGCCGGGTACTTGATGCATCTGAGCCTGGATCGCAATGTTCGTTGGTAGCCGGTTCGGGCGCGGTCCGGCCTGCTTGCTCGGTTCAGATGTCAGTTATGCTGGCCAGGGCGTTTACCACCTGTGGCAGAATCCCTTCAACGGCTTCCTCGTTGACCACCAGATGTGCAAAGTGGGTCTCCACATTGGTTTCATACCTGGCCTTCCAGGAGCCTGCTGCCAGTAGAAGTGCGGTTGCCCAGGGGGAGTTGGTAAGACTGCCGGAGTCGAACAATATCTGGTTCTCCGGTGGGCCCAGGCTATCGGAGATGGCATCTCCCAGGTCCGAAAGATCGGGAAAGTGAAGCAGCGTCCGGTCCATTGTGTTGAAGCTGACCTTGAGAAAATCGTCAAGGGACGAAGGATCGGAGATGATAACCGTCCTTCTTCCCCGCAGGATGCGCTCTTTCTCCAAGAACAGTATGACGCATCGTCCACCGGGTTTCAGCCGGGTGAACAGGTTGAATTCCAGGGCATACTCAAGCCCGGCGATTATGTTTTTGGAGTTACGGGCCCTGGGCTCGGAGCGAGGATTCAGACGGATATAGCCGTCTATTCCCGGGAAATCCAGGCCCCCCTCGCCGTTGAGTATGATGAAAAACACGGAATCCGATCCGTCCTTGGCGGCACCGTGGCCGGTTATGAACGACAGGTCCGCTTCCACCGAGCCCACGGCTTTAACACCATCTGACAGGTCACTTCCCCGGGAAGGGTCATCATCCGAATCCGCCACGGGATCCAAATCCACCGTGGGTTCTTCATGGTCCCTCTCCAGGTTGTCATCTTTCTTTTGTGGATCACCCTTTTCATCCTCGGCAATTCCCACGAAATCCGTTTTGAGCTCCTCACCGTTGTCCTTGACCTCACCCGGTCCCTGAGGTTCTTCACGCCTTTCAGATGGAGAACCGTCGATGTTTTCGACGGGGTCTTCGGCATCTTCTTTTAACTCTTCTCCCTTCTCATTGCTGTCCATCTTCCATCACCTTGAGGTTATCGAACCTCTTGTATAGCGCCCTGGTGCCGGAGGGAATGGCAAAGCGTCTTTTCATCTTCAGGTTCCGGGCAAGATCACCGTACCAGCTGATCAAGCGGTTGAGGTCCCTGACCCTTATGTAGGAACCCCTGCATTTTTTTGTGACGTCCCGCAGGAACGACTCGTCAATGGAATCGCCTATCCCCGCCGCGTTTATTAGGATGTCCTTGCGGGGGACGATGTTCTCATCGATGTATTTGAACACGGTTTCGGGGGAATCCGGTTTTGTCGGGTGTCCGTCAGTGAGAATGACGAACATCTTGATCTTGTCGTTACCGAACAGGTCGGCCAGGTGTACCGCGTGCTGCAGACCGGCGGACAGGTTGGTCCTTCCGTGGGCAACGGCAATTCCCCGGATGATCTCCTGGGCAACGTATTCGATATCACCATCCACGCCCGCCTCGAAATACTCCTTGTCGTTGAAGGTGATGGTGTTGGCTTCCCCGGTGAAGGATACTATCCCCAGACGTTCTCCCTTGCCTCTGCCGATCTTTTCGGACAGGTAGATAAGGCCAGAAAGCGCCGCGGCGTCGTATCTTCTGACCCTCGCTCCCTCGTCGAAGGTCCCGACGAAATCGCTGACGAACGGGTTGTTGTACCCGTCTTTTAGGTGTGAGAGTATCTGGCCCACGTTGTCCACGCGAATATCGGACCTCTCCATGCTTCCGGACACGTCCATCAGAAGCACCGCGTCAAAGGGTACCGACGTGGAAGTGGACTGGTAATCGAATCCTTCCAGGACCTCTTCGGTGACCAGGGCCACCTCGTCAGGACCCAGCATGGGATCGGTCTCCGATATCTCCAGTGAGATGTCATGGGGATCCCAGATGAATTTCTGCCCGATGACTATGGCCCTTCCGTTGATGAACTTGAGAAGCTGGTCTTCGTTGTCCTTAATGAATATAAGCATGTCACGTATGTTCTGTCCCACCCGTGGCTCAACCCCGAAAGTGATCTGGTCGACCTCCCGAAGCTCACCTTCGAAGAGTTCCAGGACAACCTCGTTCCCCTCCTCGGAATAGAGGGAATTGATGGTGGCGGTGTCCATCTCGACCGTTCCCTTTTCAACGGACGGGTCAATGTGTACCATTCCCACGCAGCTCTCGTCAGCCACCTCATCCATGGCCCGGGCTATGTCACCGGTTTCCAGATCAATTTCTTCGGCATCCTGGGGACTGACCCTTATGCCGCGTTTGTCCGTGCGCTTGATTACAAGTTCCACCGTCAATAGGCTGGCCCCCGAGAGGGATTTTGGCCATGCAAGTGATCGGATAATAGATTGTCGGTAAAAAAAACGACAAGGTTGGATGGCATACAGTGGAATCACTTGTTGATCTTGCCGCCTTCTCGTCTTGCATCCAGTTCGGTATCAACGTTATCGTAAACGTCGAACCCCTCCGTCAGCAGGCTCTTCACAATGGTATCCCTGCATTTTTCAGGCGAACTGCCGCTGGTCCAGCTGGAGATGAACTCGTTACGTTCTATCCGGTCGATGGATTTTTTAAGATCCCTCCACAGCGAAGGATCCCAGGGCTTGGTTAGTTCGATCTCCAGACCCGATAGGTCCTCTCCCATGATCATTCCCAGCCTCCTCCGCTCGTGGTTCCACCGGTTCACGTCCAGGGAATATTCGGATATCGCCTCGACATCGAGGTTTCCATCTTCCATGGAACTTTCCAGCCTGGAGATATCGAACCCGCCTCTTTTCCAGAGTTCGATGCGATCCCTGTAATCCTCCACCCAGCCCGGTTCCTTGATGGTACCTCCAGCGTTCTTGAGACTTTCAAGTATCTGTCTCTGGGCCTCGGCTCCTCCCCTTGCCAGGGCCTCCATCTTTGCCCTTTCCTGGAACGCCAGGAACTTGGTGAACTCCTCTTCCACGAAAGCTGAAATGGCGGTCTGAAGGTATTCCATGGGAATGTCCATGTCGATGTCCATGTTCATGCCGTGGTTAACCAGGTTCTGTACCTCCAGCAGGGGAAGCAGGCAGACCTCTTCCCACGATTCGTATATGGCAGAAGGGGTTTTATCTATCTCATGGGCCGAGAGAATCTTTTCATCGAACTTCCAGGGGGGGTATCCCAGATAATAGATGAAATCCTGGACAAAGGGCCCCAGGCTGGACTCCCCGCCTTCCAGGCCCATCCGCAGTAGCTGGTGGCCATCTGGTTCTGATGCCAGGTTCTCGATCTTTACATTGAAACGGTCGTTGTTGAGCACGAGGACCCATCGATCCCTCGGCCGATCGTCGGGATACTCCAGGGTGGCATCGATTGAACTGCCGTGGTTCTCCATGGCGCTCCACAGCGCCGGTCCCACCGAGGTGATCCTTACAACGTCCTCGGCAACCACGGGACCCTCCTTGATCCGGGACCTTCCCGGGGTTACATCGCGGTACAATCCGCCAGGCCTAACATTGGTGTATAGTATTCTTTTCATGACAGCCCCTGATATAACCCTTGGTGATGGCCCTTCTGCATATTAATCGTTTCGTTATTATAATAATGGCAGTGAACAGGTAATGTCAACACCATTTCAACCTCAACTGATCATTCGGCGCCCTGGCAGGAGTTCTTTGAACCCCGTTTTTTTCGTGGTGTTATGGTGAGGGGGACATCGGCTGAAAATGGCGTTTGGTGACGACTCTGCAGGCAGGGGTGGAGTGAATGAGGATGTGTGGGTGAATGAGGATGTGTGGGTGAATGAGGATGTGTGGGTGAATGAGGATGTGTATTTGATATTGACCAAATGGGAACCTGGCCGCTTTTTACACTCAAAACATTCATATCTTTTCCTTACGATGACCGTCCATGCGTTACATCCAGGAGGAACTGGGTAAAAAAAGCCTGTTCAAGGATGTGTCGAAGCTGGACTTCGATTACGTGCCTGAAGACCTTCCCCACAGGGAAGGGCAGCTCAGGGCGCTGGCCAGGATGTTCGGACCGATATTGGAATCACCGGTGTCGGAGAGCCTCCTGATAACCGGGTCCGTGGGAACTGGAAAGACCGCCATATCGAAACGTTTCCTGGAGGATTTCCGAAAGTATGCCCAGCAACGGGGGACGGTTGTGGAATCGGTGAGGGTTAACTGCAGGCAACGTCGTACCAGCGCATCGGTGCTCCTCAAGATAGTTAACCACTTCCAGCCGGGATTTCCTGACCGCGGATTCTCCACCGATGAGATGATGGATGCCATCAGAAAACATATCGAAAGATCCGGGTGCCACCTGATAGTTGTCCTGGATGAGGTTGACGTCCTGATAAAGAAGAGCGGATCAGATCTCCTTTACATGTTCACCCGATTTGACGAGGAGGATTCCTGGCTGAAGGGATCACTTTCTCTCATTTGCATATCCCAGTACCGCGTGTTCGATCAGCTGGACGCAGCTGCCAGGTCAACCATCGGTCAGACCAACGTGATAGAGTGCGGCAAATACGATGCCCCACAGCTTCTGGCCATACTGGAGCAGAGGGTCGGCCTGGCCTTCAAGGAAAATACAGTCAGTTCGGATGCCCTGAGCCTCATAGCCGATACCGCGGCCAGGGAAGGGGATGCCAGAATGGCCATTGAGCTTCTCAGGAACGCCGGGCAGGACGCATCCGACAGGGGCATGGAAGAGATAGTGCCGGAGAACGTGAGGTCGGCCAAGGGGAGCATCTCCACCTTTGAGGGCAAGGCGGAAGACCTGGATCAGCATGAGTCACTTACCCTGCTGGCCGTTGCCAGGGTGCTCAAGAAGGGAAGTGCCTTTGCCACAACCGGTGAGGTGGAGAAGGCATATCATCGAGAGTGCGAGGGCAGGGAGGTCCGACCCCGGGCACACACCCAGTTCTGGGGATACCTGAAATCCCTGGATGCTCAGGGTTTCATAACCACTGAAAAAAAGACAGCAAACCGCCAGGGTACCACCAGCATGATATCGTTGCCTGACGTGGCGGCGACGGATCTGATAGCCATGATGGAAGAGCACCTGGACAAAGGGTCAACCAGACCGGGAAGGTCGGGTAAGCCTGGTAAATGATTGTCAGCATATCCGATCGTTTGACAGGTCGGTGAAACAGCTGTCACTTCGGTATTCGTGCCGATGAGTGATATGTCGATATGTGGTAACCAACGGGCCAAAATGGGCCAGAACTATCACAGTATGGTATTTTATTGTGGAGATCGGTGGAGATGGATCGGCGTATCTCAGCCCAGGGGTTTGAGACCGCCCTGATCCAGCAGCCCGCTGCCCCCGCCCCCGCCGCTGTCCACCAGTCCGCCCCCGCCGCTGTCCGTGAGCCCTCCGGATGTCAGCCCACCTGAGCGGGATGGCGACTTGGAAGGTCCGCTCTTCTTCTTTTGCAGAAGTTGCTTCAACTCAGCAGTTGAACGTCCGAAATCTTCCTCTTCTATCATGCCCACGGGTTCCGGTTTTCTGAGGAAGTTGGCCACGGCAAACACGGCCAGGGCGATTATCACAATAAGTGGTATCAGCACGTTGATGAGGAACCCGCTGTCATCCTTCTCATCCGTTGTTTCGTCATCGGTATTTGATGATGTGGTTTGATTATCAACGGATTTGGGAATTACCTCCAGGCTGACCCTGTGGGTAACCGAATCCGTGTAGGAATCGTTCACCCACACGTTCAGATACAACGTGGTGGGGGTCAGCACGTTGGAGGGAAGCACCCAGACGGCCTTTGGTGAACTCTGCTGGTAGAAAGCGCTGGGCTGTGAACCGCCTATGGTCCCCGCGGACGGTGAGAAGAAATAGGTAAGCACATCCCGGTCCGGGTCGTTCACCTGGACAGTTATGTTGACACGGTTTCCGGCTATCTGCTTTACCCTTTCCTGTTCCACGTCTATTATCTCGGGAGGGTCGTTTTGGAACACCTCTATGTAGAGGACTATGGGCTCCGAGAAGTTCCGTTTGTCGCTGACCTGGGCGGTCAGGGTATAGGTTTCCTCCACCACCGGGGCCACCCACAGGACCACAGATGATGGAACCGTCATTATGGATGAGGATTGTTTCCCCTCGTATGCAAAGGCGCCCTGGTTGCAGCGGAAAATGTATTCCAGGGGATCGCCGTCGGGGTCCGAGGCATTCACGCTTACCTGGATGGTCTCGGTGGGCTTGACAACCACCTTGTCCGCCAAGAATCCGTTGATCTGGGGAGCATTGTTCTCCCTGGCGGTGGCATTGATCGTGATCTCCATGGTATTGGAGTAATCCTCGCCATCGTACACGGACACGTTGATCCGGTACTCTCCGGACACGAATGAAGGCGCGCGCCAGGTGGTCACGTTGGACAGGGTTAGTATCTCCATCTGATTGTTCTCATCGAACACGCCACTGGAACAGGAGAACTTGAAATACAGTTGGTCCTCGTCCAGATCCGATGCCGTGGATCGGATGGGCGTGCTGTCGCCGGGTTCCATTTCATATACATCCGCCGCCAGGGTGTGAAGAACGGGTGGTGTGTTGAGTACGGTGACCAGAAGAGTGGAATTCTCCTCACTGGTTATCTCATCCTCGTCCCGTACCATGAGCTGAACAGTGTACTTTCCTTTCTTGGTGTAGTTATGGGTGACATCGTGGTCTGATATCCAGCCGGTATTTGAACCGTCACCAAAATCGAAGTAGTAGCTGGAAATGTTCTTTTCACCTTCAGCAGTGGATTTTTCCCCAGATACATTGAATGATTCGAATCTGGTAAGAGATCTTTCTTCAGTTATAAGTTCGCTTGTTATCTGTGCAACAGGGCGTTCGAAAATATCGAATACGGGGTCTGCCAGGAACGGGATGAAATCGATGTTGTTGTCAACCTCGTCCCCGCCCCCCTCGGGAAAATATTCGTTGGCGGGACCGGACGGATCGCCCCAGTAGCAGTACTCACCTTTGGTAATGCTCTGGGACGATGCCCCTCCCCAGCTGTTGCCGTATATGTCGCAGAGGGTGAGATTGACGGTTTCGGGCAGGGTGTTCTCGATCTTGATACCGAAGTGGTGGTGGTAGGCCATCACGTTGCCCACGATCCCGGGAGTGGAAAAGCTCTGCAGGTGCAGTCCGATCATGTTGAGTATCATGGTGTTGTTGTGGATGGAAGTGGAATCGTCCACGTGGATGCAGTGTATGGCAGCATCATTGTTGTGGCGGATGTTGCAGTAGGATACCTCGGTCTCCCCGGGTTCGGATATGAGTATCCCCTCTGCGCCGTTATCGTCGATCTGGCAATGTGAGATCTTTGCCGATGCGTTGTAGACGATGATACCTTTCTGGCTGTTTTGGGAAAAGGTGCAACCCTCGATGACCGGCCTGGCCCAGTTCTTTACGGATATGCCGTTGTTGTTACGGGTCAGGGTGCAGTTGATAATGGTGTTTGTGGCGTTGCGGTCCAGCAGGATTCCCTCGCCGTTTGAATCCAGCAGGGTATTGATTATCCGTGCCTTGTTGTGGTAGTACTCCTCATCGTCCTTTCTTATGTTGGTCCTGAGGTATATGCCGAAGAGCGGGTTGTTGGAAATGTTGCAATTGGTGACGTCCGGGTCGGATTGCTGATCCAGATAGAGCCCGTAAGAACACCTGTGGATGGCCACCCTGTCCAGCACGGCATCGCCATTCTTGAACCAGATACCCTTTTCCGCATAAGAGATTGAACAGTTGTGGATCGATACCTGTCCTTTGGATGTTATCACGATCCCCTTCCAGTCATTTATCTTGGGAGGATCAATCTCCGATCCCTCTTTGCCAGATGTTATCGTCACCGGATACTTATCGGTCCCCTCCACCCTGAGGCCGCCGTTTATTGCTATGGCGGTTCCCTCGCCTTTGACCAGTACCTTGGTGCCGGCCTGGATGGTGAGGGTCTTTCCGGCTGAGACGGATATGGAGCGGGTCACCCTGTAGGTCTTGGTGACATCCCAGGTGGTGTCATCCACGATGTTGTAGTCCACCTCTTCAATATCCCTGATGGCAGGTTCAGTGTAATCGTCCGGGTCCGTTGTGGCAGGTGCCGCTGCGGGCATGGCCGCTGGTACTATCAGGCTCAGGAGGACGACCGTCAGCAGAACGCTCCTTTTCATAGGCATCTTATATTCCACCCCTGGTGGTAGGGTACAATCCCAAGAATCCCTTGGGTGTTTGTGGGTAGAGTGCCTATTCTTTTATATAAATTATGATGGTTAGATTAAATTTATATGAAATATGGGTAGAGTGGCAAGATCGGTTTGCATGAATTGTCGATATGCACATCAAGCATCCACGACAATGGTGTAATGTCCACGGCGTCGATGGGGAAACAGGATACCGGTCGCTGTTGAATTCGGCATGCTGCCCTCAACGGCGGCGGTGGAGCTTGTTATCGCAAACGGGGCAAATGAGCCAGTCCCGCTGGACAACAGTGCCGCATTCCGGGCATTTGGATCTTCCGGCGGTGGCGACAACCGCCTTGGATTTCCTCCTGCCCATTTTGGCCTTGAGCCTATCCATGAAACCGCCCTTCTTCTTCTCCTCCTCCGCCTTGCGCTTCTCCTTCTCCTCCAGGTTGTATTCCTCGTAGATGGCCTGCAGCTCCTCCACTGTGTACTCGGAGCGGTTCAGGTAGAGGTGGAACATCAGCTGGACCAGCACGATACCGGCGGCAGCGCCAACCACCAGGTAGGTTATGGCCACCGCTATGTGCCATTCCAGCACGGAAAGCTGGTAGCCGAAGAACAGGAAGATGCCCGTGAAGAACATGATGGCCCATACCTTCTTGTTCCATTCGTATATCTCAACGCCTTCCAGGGGCTTGAAGGGGAAAAGTGCATAGGAATATATCATCAGGGATATGGTCAGGCCGATCTCGGCTATCCTGGGGAAGCCCTGGACGTGGAGCAGTACGAAGGGGAATATGAACATGAGTATAGCCAGGAGCTTGGCCAGTGCCACGTAGGCCTTGATACGGGTGGGAAGTTCGATGTTGGAACGGTATGTGGATCTGCCCGGGTATGCAAAGGGCATGAGAAAGATGACCGATGACATGATCAGGGTCAGGGCGCCGATGGGCCAGACGCGGAATTCGGACCAGATGCCCTGGAACCTGGCGCAGATCTCCGCGGCTATCTCCATGGCAATGATGACCAGTGTGATGGTGGCAAAGGCGTAGGGGATGCTGGAGTAAAAACCGTGCCAGCTGTAGTGGTCCCTGGCAAACAACCTCTCGTTCCACAGGTAAAAACCGGAAGGTTCGCCTATCATTTCCACATAGGCCGAGGCTAGAACCAGCGCTGTGATGGAGAAGATGAGGGCGAACACCTCTTCTTTGGTGATGAATGTCGGCCTGCCGCCCTCCAGACCCACGGCGGTCTTTTCCCTAAGGCTCTCCTCACCCACCTCCAGGAAGAAATCCCTCATCCGACCGAAAATGATGTTCAGCACACCCCCCGCGGCACTGGCCCCGGCCCCGGCCAGGGTGGAACCCACTGCCGCTGTACCCGCCACCACCGCACCCACGAAAACCGTGGTGGACACGGTGTTCTCGAAGCTCTTTCCTTTTCCTATGGAGGTCAGGGCCTCAACGTTGGAGTCGGGCTTGAACAGGTCCTCTACAGTGATACCTTCCTCTTCACCCATGGCAGAGGAGAATGACACCGATACCTGGTAATGGTCCTTGTCGATGGGGGTGCGCATGGAGAGGGTCTCGCCTTCGTACTGGTACCCGGTTCCCTCGGTCCAGAAAACGTTGTCTATCTTCACCTGTTTGGGTTCCACCGGGAAGTTGCGAAGTACGACTCTGTTAACGGGAGGATCGCTGTGGACATCGATGGTCATCTTCTGGGCCCACAGTGTGAACGCGTCATCTTTGAGCTTCACATCGTAGTTCTTCTCTTCCAGTATCTCCTGGATGACCTCTGAGAAATCTATCCAGAGCGCCTCCACATCCACCTGTATGGTCTCGATGTTCTTGGCGGTCATGTAGATTACATGGTCGTCTGTGTAGGCCGTGAGACCGACGGTGGCGTCCTGATCCCATTCGAACTTGCTTATATGGAAATAATCATTGGAATCCGCCAGGCCGTGGAAAACAAAGCTCTGGGAATACTCCTCTGATCTGTCGGGATCGATCTGGGCCACCACCAGAAGCGGCATGGACAGGACCAGGATCATGATCAGCAGGATGCCCAGCTGGACGATGCGAATCCGCATCCGTTCCCTGCGTTCGATCCTGTTGTCGACCTTGGCTTCCATCTTCTTCATCATGGGGCACCCGTGCGAGCTAACCGTCTCCCGAACACATATGTCCGTTCATCACCTTACGGTGGCAGGTATAAGACGGAATTGACAATACAATATATTCCTGCCTATATATATTATCCCGGAGATGGACCGAGTTGTGAAGGAGGTAGGTATGACAGATGCACCGGGTGACGCGGTGTCGCAAGCACCCATGTGCGGGCATACCTAGCTCATTTCGATCTTATTATGTTATGTTTTTTAATAACGATTGTCTAGCAAAAATGGACGATCATGGTGCAATGGAGCCATCGGGCCATCAACGGACCATCTTTACCATGTATTTTACCAGGGACGTTACCAGGGACGGTTCCCATAAATAATAACACACATTTGGTCGTTTGGATGGTATGGTAACTTGGTCCATCGGCATGTGGAACAATACTCAGCTGATGTACTGCACGTTGAATGGACCTGTCAGCTCGAAACTCGATTTGGATTGTTTGTACAGCACCCAGTTACTGGACTTGACGGAGTCGAGCCCCCTCACCCGTAGATAATTCCCGTTCTTCTCGGTCTTGAAATCCATGGTGAAATCCATGAGGTTCTCCAGCTGGGAGACCTCACCCTGGCCGTGAACCCCTTCCGTCATGGTGAACAGGGATGTGGTCTTGTATGCCTTCGAGCGGGCATTTACCATGTCCAGGAACTTGACGGCCTTGGAAGCACCTGTCTTGGATATCAGACCTGAAACCGAGTCCACCACCATGCAGGATGGTTTTTTGTGGGAATGATACCCTTTTTGCATAGTTGAAATGGTGGTGAGCTGATCTTTCAGATGATCCACCTTTAGGTATTTGGCGTTGGGGTTCTTCCCCTTCAGCCCCGCTCCCAGGGAATAAACATCGACGTATCGTATGTAGCCCTTCTTTTCGTACCCCTGAAGCTTCTTGTTGATGGCGTGGATGGATTTTCTCACATCCCCCGCGCTCCTGTTGTACGTGACAACGATACAGGGCATGCCGCTTTTAAGTGCCTGGGATACAAAAACGGCCTGTAGGGTGGTCCGACCGGTGTACGGGGCGCCAAGAAGCAATACCTGATTGGATGAGGGTATGCCCCCTCCCAGCAATTCATCCAGCCTGCCAACCCCGGTGGACACCAACTTCTTTTTTGCCATCAACGGCCTCCGTCAGGATGGGATATCCTTTCAGGTTAATAGGTATTTTGAATGGTGTTTGTAGGCATCTGAGGCATAATTCTATATATCAGTTCGAACCGATAAACAAGGGTGACATAGGTTCGTATATCCTTATTGGGCAAAGGGTGATGATTTGACGGTAACTGTTGGAATTAACGGGTTTGGTCGCATAGGCCGCAACACTTTCAGATCGGCACTAGAACGGGGACGATTGGGGGTCGATATGGAGATAGTGGCCATCAACGATCTGGCGGATGCTGAAGTCATGGCCCATCTTCTGAAATACGATTCTGTAATGGGCAACCTTGATCTGGATATCAGGGGGGAGGATGGGGAAATCAAGGTGGGTGACATCTCCGTCAGGATGTTCTCGGAGCGAGACCCCTCACAGATACCCTGGGGGGACCTGGGGGTTGATGTGGTAATCGAATCCACCGGCCTTTTCAGAAAGAGAGAGGATGCCCTGAAGCATATCCAGGCCGGTGCCAAGAAGGTGGTCATATCCGCACCTTCCCCGGACCCAGATGTGACACTGGTCATGGGGGTTAACGACGGCCTGTACGATCGGGACAGCCATCAGGTGATCTCCAACGCATCATGTACCACCAACTCGCTTGCGCCGCCCGCCAAGGTACTTCACGATAATTTCGGAATTGAAAGGGGAGTGATGACCACGGTCCATGCCTACACGGGCGATCAAAGGATACTCGATTTCCCCCACAAGGACCTCAGAAGGGCAAGGGCCGGGGCCGTGAACGTCATACCAACCTCCACCGGGGCCGCCAAGGCCGTGGGACTGGTCCTGCCGGAGCTTAACGGCAAGCTGAACGGCATGTCGCTTCGTGTCCCGATACCCGATGGGTCCGTGACAGATTTCACAGTATCCCTGGAACGGGATGTCAGTGCAGAGGAGGTTAATGGTGCCCTGGAGGATGCGGCCAATGGCGAACTCAAGGGGATAATGCAGTATTCAAAAGAGCCTCTGGTGTCTTCCGACATAATCAAAAACCCCCATTCATCCATCATTGACGGCCTGTCCACGCTGGTGATCGGGGACGGTGGACGGGGTAAGCTGATCAAGATACTGTCCTGGTACGACAACGAGTGGGGCTATTCATGCCGTCTTGTCGACCTGATCCCGCGGCTTATGTGACCCAGACTCCACCCATTCCGCAATACATCAGACATCCCCCGTTCCATCCCTATCCCATCCGGATTTCCATCCCTATCCCATCCGGATTTCCATCCCTGTCCCATCCGGATTTCCATCCCTATCCCATCCGGATTTCCATCCCTATCCCATCCGGATTTCCATCCCTATCCCATGCCCCGCTCCACCTGACCACCCCCTGCAACCGCTCCATCGATCCATCAGAAACGCTAAAATAGATACATGCAAATGGTTTGCCGGGGATGCCCATGGGGTTCTTTGACAACCTCTCAAGAAGCTGGAAACTGATGAAGTTGAGCCTGTCCATAGTACGCCAGGAGAAGAAGCTCCTGATGTTCCCGCTGTTCACCGGGATAGCGGCCATGGTGATCATGGCATCGTTTATTTTCCCGTTCTTCTTCTTCAGCGACAACCTGCCCTGGCAGATCTGGGTGGTTGTCGCCTTCGTGGTCTACGTTCTGCTCTATTTTGTGGGTATTTATTTCATGGCGGCCCTCATAGGTTGTGCCACCATCAAGCTCGAGGGTGGTAAACCGGAGCTCGCCGACGGGTTCCGGACCGCCAATCAGAACCTTGGCCGTATCCTTCAGTGGGCGATCGTCGCTGCCATTGTCGGTCTAATAATCCAGGCCCTGGAACGGGCGGCCCGGGACAATATCATCGCCCGGATAGTGATATCCATGGTGGGGTTCGCCTGGACCATGGCAACCTTCTTCGTGGTTCCCGTGCTCATTTACGAGAAGCTGGGGGTGTTCAAGGCCATCAAGAGGAGCGGCTCCGTATTCAAGAACACCTGGGGAGAGACCTTCGTTGGCCATTTCGGGTTCCAGATGTTCTTCATGCTCCTGGGCCTTGTGGGCGTGCTGTTCCTGCTCCTGGGATTCTACTTCGGCGGATGGACGTTTTTCATGCTTATGCTGGTCCTGGCTGTTGCCTGGTGGATCTTCGTGGCCTGCCTGTCCGTTGCCACTCAGGGCGTGTTCACAGCTGCCCTGTACAGGTATGCGGTGACCGGCAAGGTGGCCCAGGATTACGAGAGCGTGGAGGACCTTATCCGCCACTGAAACGTTGAAGCGTCCAATTCTGTAGATGTATGCGCCAAATATGTGCATCATATAAGCTTAGGGAAACCCAAAACACCCAAGCCCTGGGACAGTATCTCAATGTGTGGCATAACAGTGTATCAGGATGTCCTTGGGCGGTATTCCCGCAATGATAAAAACACCCAGGTCACCGTGATCCGATGAACTGACGGTTGCGCCCCAGATGAGCCTGGCCTTGGAATTGATGCGGTCCAGGACCATCTTGGATACGGATTCGGCCTCCTCCAGGGTCATATCCCCGGGACCGGAGACATTGACCACCGCCGCCTTCACCCCGGCAAGGTCCATGTGAAGGCTCGGGGAGCTCACCGCTGCCTCCACGGCCCGTCTGGAACGACCCTCCCCTCTTCCCCATCCCAGAGATGTCAATGCCACGTTTCCGTGTGAACCAACCATTTTCACATCTGCAAGGTCTATATTGACCAGACCCGGGATATGGATCAGATCCAGAAGACCCCGGATCACCTCCTCGATCATGGTCGCCGCCGCAGGGGTTTCGCTGGAGGGTATGAGTATGAGTATGTGAGGGATTAGACGGAGCCTGTGGAGCAGCTTGCTCTTTTCTTCAACCTCTTCGACACTTCCGATGTCTGTGTCCATGACCACCAGGTCCACCATCACGGTATCCTTACCCCTGAAGGCCATTCCGACCTCTTCCATGATGGCCAGACCGTTTGCGTCGTCCAGTCGGGCCACCATGAACAGGTTTGGGCAGTCCCCCACCACTATCTCCGCATCTTTTCGGAGAAGCTGTCTTTGCCGTTCCAGTTCCCTGTAGGGTGAATCCTCGGACCATTTGGATCCGGTTTCGTCCCCCCTGGATCCGGTCTCGTCCCCCCTGGGTCCGGTCTCGTCTTCCTGGTATTCAGTGTCGGGATTGTCCGAGGGCGGATCCTCATTCTCCCTGGAGTCATCTGGATATCTGTCTCCGGCCAATCTTTTTCTGAAACGGTTGAAAGCGTCCCCTATCCGATCCTTCAGATCCAAGCCAGGATGTTGAAAGTCCGGAGGTGAGGTGCCGTTTTCTTCATGTGTACCCTCCCGGTTTCCGAAGATATGTTGTTGCGGGTCGATATCCCTGGTCAAGGTGTAAACTTCGCATTCAAGCCTGCTTCCCACGTCCCTGCCGGTGAGGGTTTTTAATATCTCAGATGATCCGTTTCCGCAGCCTATCAACTTGAAGGTCCTGTCCGAATCTATATAGCTTGACCCAAGCAGTGCACGATCATCTCTTTGCAGATCATAGGTCGGAAAGGTGTCATCTGCATGGCCTGAATGCGGGATGCGGCCTTTTTCCCCATCTCCCTCCGGTGACATATCAACGCTCCTGCAAAGTCGGATAGAAACTAAACTCTCCTTTCGCATCAGGCCTATGGCCCTTCCATGACGGTTGCAGGGTGATTGGATTACTGAAGATGATCGGTGGGATCACTTTCCTCCGATATGGAGCAGGGCATGGAGAAGCCCATCCTTTTCCTTGGGCGATTTGGGCTTCTTTCTTTCCCTTTCGGGTAGGGCCTCCCGGAGCTTCTGCAGCTCTCCTGCATCCAGCCACACACCCTCACACTCTTCACAGAAGTCGATGACCACCTTCCCCTCCACGTTGCTGTATTTGGTGACGGTTCCGCACCTGGGGCATTTGAGTTGGCTACCGATGGGTTTGGATACGTAGATCAGGGCTTCCAGGGACCCCCTGGTCTTCGAAAGGGCGTCCAGTTCCTTGGCGTCGAACCATGTTCCGTGGCATTTCATACACACGTCAATGATTATTCCGTCCCTGTCCACCTGTTTCATCTCGATGTCACATCTTGGGCATTTCAAGGCCATGATGCCGTCAACGTAAAGATAGGATTTTAGATTTTTCCCCGTTGCCGATCAAAAAAATCAAAAAGAGGGTTAAAATCCACAATGGCCACCGTTGGCGTCGGTAACAATAACCTTATCCCCGCAGATCGCCCCTAATATGACCCCTCCATATTCAGTTGACGGCCTTTAGTGGTTTTTCACAGTTGGGGCATTTATCGGAAAAATGGTTGAACTCTGTTCCACAGGAAGCGCAGCGGTAGCCTATGGAAATGAACTCCGCCCCGCAGTTGGAGCAGGTGGATTCATCCTCCGGAACAGGTTCCGTGCACTGGGGGCACTCGAAGACTGCAAATGGTACATGTTTTACCGTAATATCCTCCTCTTCATCGTTTTCCCCCCGGTGTTCGGTGATTAACAGTATTGCCATTATGATAATAAGGATGCCCAGGGCCAAAACCACCAGAAGACCGAATTCCATGGGCAACTCTTTCCTCCTTGACATGTCGTTGGGTATGAGGTTCAGACCCTTCGATCCACCATGCTCCAGATCAGAATTGCCGATGATGGTTGAGAATGATGCGTTGACCGACAGCATTGTATTTGAACCCTGGAACCTGACATCGTCCACTGGCTCCATGTTCAGCGGGCCGGGGATGGTTATATTCATGGCCTCTCCACCGTTGTAATCAGGGTTTTGGAAGGTTGCCTTTACATCCTGGAGGCCGGAGAAATCATACGCTGTGTAGACGATGAAAAAATGGGTCTCCTCGTAAACCGTGATGCCGGATTCCCCGACAGAAAGCCTGAATGACACATCCTCCTGGCTGGTGATCTCCCAGTAGCCATCATCGAGTTTTTGGAGTATGGCGCCGGATGGCAGAGAAATTCCCTTTTCCTCGAAGGACTCGGACAGTTTACTTCCCACGGGGCCCTCGGTCAGTCCACCTGTGTGTTCACTTCCTAGGATGAATTTCTTGTTGTAGGAGGCCAGGGTTCCTATGAGAGGGGAATTCAACCCTTCGATCTCCATGGTCAGCTCCCCGTTGTTAACGATGCTTCCATCCTTACCCTGGCGCCCCTCAATATCCCTTAGGGGTCCGACCAGGAAATAGTAGTACCCGGTGAAACGGATATTCGAGCCGTTCACCTTCCTGTCCTCCCCAATATCCACTTGCCACAGGGTGCTTTCACCGTCCCTTTCAAGGGTCATGCTGTAAACTCCCGGCGGGATGTCCAGGGGCACCGACACGCTGACGTTCCCCTGCTCATCCGTCTCTCCGATCCAGCTTTCGTTGTCGGTGTTGGCCTGAATGGTTACCTCGCCGTGATCGATAACCCCGCCCCAGTGGGGATGGAGCTGGGGAAACCGCATGGGACCGAACCGGAGCACCCGGTTGTTTCTTATGGCAATTTCAATCGTGGCCGTTTTACTCTCCAGTCCATCGGCGGTGGCCATCAGGGTCAGGGTGTAGTCGCCCACATCTGGCGGGTCCCAGGTCAATGTGGTATCGTTCCCCGTCTGTCCATCGGCGATGATGAAGGAAGACGATTTGAAGTTCTGAATATGTTCATCCTCCCGTGCCACGGAAAGGTTGAGCTCTATCTGGGTGTCGTTGACAACCATATCCCTGTTGACCTCGATAAGCAGTTCCAGGGGAAGGAGGGGATAGGCGGTAATGCCCTCCAGCTCGTATCCTTCTTCAGAAGTGCCGAAAAACTCTATTCGGATACCGTTCTCGCCGGCCTCCGAGGGTGATGGATCCCCCGTACCACCGTCCTGCCCGAAGGCGACAGTGATAAGCGGAAGCATCAGAGCCATCACCCCGATCGCAATCCGAAGGCCCCTGTTCCGCGACAGGGGCCTCAGATGTTCCCTTTTCTTCCTTTTTGGCCTCACTGCATACAAAATTAAGCCCGGGGACTTAAGGCTTTCCCCGGTGTATTCATTCTTTCTTGTCAGACTACTAAAATCCTCCGCTGTATATAAAGATTCGTCGTAATATATTTATAAAAGATACACAGGGCGACTTCCGGTTATGTCAAAAACCATACGCTGCCCATACGCGAACACATGTTAAGAAAGGGTTATATAAAACATGTAAAAAAGGTTTGACATAGGTAAAAATAAACTTACAGAAAAAGTTTTAATAAATGTGACGATATGTTATGACGTGGCAATCAAAATGGTAAAACCGTCAGACAAAGGAGGGGTTCTATTGGACAAATCCCTGCTGATCGCATCATCTCAGAGCTCCTATGCACGAAGGTCCATCGTGAAGGAATTGACACCCGTGGACAGCCTGACCTTCGGGGAGCTTATGAAGGCCATCGATATCGATCAGGGACGGTTGGCCTATCATCTGCGGAAGCTCATGGGGGCCGGTGTTGTTACCAACTATTACGATAAAAGGCCCCATCGACGGGGTCATTCCTACTATGCCCTGACACCCGGGGCCAGGGATGTGCTTGAACAGCTCTCACCGTCACCCGATGTGCCGGATGGTCCGAACAGGCAACCGGATTTCATATCAAGAACAAGGACAACCATTCGTCTCAAAGGGGGGAAGAATGGTGCTGGGGAGGGGAATGGCAGGGATGGCTTTTTGGAACGGTCGATGGGGACAGCGGTCGTCTCCATTAGGGACTGTTCAGCGGACAAGTGGACGGTAACTAAGGATTTCACGATCCGTCGGCAGTCCATGTTCAGATCCCCTCCCATCAGGATCGTAATAAGGCCTGTCCATACGGCCTCCGCATTCACAAATGCGAAAACTGACAGTGAGAAAAAGAAGCGATAGTGGAAAGAAAGGTATCAGGCTCGATCATGAATATGAGGCATGCAAGGGAAAAGCCATCGGCAATTGAGAGGAAGTGTACACATGAGTGACAGGGAATCTAAGACAGATGATAAAAGCGACCAGGTGGCCCTGGTGAGAAATGCGGATTTTCGACAGATATATGCAATCGGTGCTGTGGGATCGTGGACCCCCTATGATTTCCGGATCAATTTCTACAGCGAGAGGGGGGAGGACGAAAGCGGTCCCTTCCTGGTAAACGATGCCCAGGTAGTGCTTTCACCCAGGGCGGCCAGGGAACTATCCCAGTGGCTGATGCGGAACGTTCGTGAGTATGAAGCCCGTGAGGGGAAAATGGGAGAAAGAAGTGTTGCCGCGGGTGGTGGTAAGGTATCTGATCAGGGGGTACTATCGGTGGTGCCCGATGGTCATGTCACTCCTGTCAAGGACGCGGCGCCCCTTCGGGTTTCACCCGATGGAAAGGTGGGGTTGGCAAAGGACACGGTGAAGGGGATCGCCAAGGACCTGGGAAGGGAGCTTGCCGATAACATCAAAAAGGAACTCCGAACAGAGATCAAGACCGAAATGGCCTCTGTGAAAAAGGAGATATCCAGCGACAAGATGAGTGAACCGAAGAAACAGGATGATCCTAAGAAGTCGGACGGCTCAAAGGCCGATTCGAAGAAGTCGGACGGCTCAAAGGCCGATTCGAAGAAATCCGACACCAAGAAGACGGAACCCAAGAAGACGGAACCCAAGAAGACGGACATCAAGAAGACGGATTCCAAGTCCAAAGGGGGGCAATCAAAATCAACATCGACCGGGAGGGGAAAGAAGACCACCCGGGGTAAGAAATGAGGCGAAGCCCCTTTTCCAAATCATTTTTCAGGCCTTTTGTCAAGTGGGACTCCCTGTGGATAGGCCAGTCCCACCGCCACGAGGATCAAGAAGACCACGACCATTGCATAAAGTCCGGTGGTGGTCCGGTTCGGCCAGTTGATGTATCTCACGGCATAGTACACCGCGATGGCCATGATGGCAAAGAATATCCCGGACAGTAAAAGGATCACGGTCCTCTGGCGGTCCAGGGTCCAGTCGGCCTTGGTCCTGGGAAAGGCCACCCCAAGGATGACAAGGAAGGCGAAGAGCACCACCCCGATCAATGTCAAAGCCGCAGACAGGTTCATGTTTCACCCCTGGAGTGATCATAAACCCCGGTACCCGTTATCCTCTCTGGGCTGGATCATTCCCATTCCAGAACCTCCGAATCGTAATAATCCACGTGGGATTTCACACCCCGGAGACGGGAGTCCTCTTCCCTGTGGGACCGGGCGGCAGCCGAGGGCATCTTACGGGCGTACATGCGTCCCATCTTATCGTATTCTTTTTTGGCCTTTTCTGTAATGGAAGGTCTGATCACCGAGAGAACCTCCTCTATGTCCCTCATGGTGATTTCCGTGGCCTTGCTGCCCCTCATGGACCGGCGCATGGCCACTGCGGCCGATTCGTTTATGAGGTTTTCCAGATCGGCGCCTGAAAACCCATCAGTCCTCCGGGCGATCATTTCAAGATCTATGGAGGATGCCATGGGTTTGTTGGCCATGTGGATGCGCAGTACCTGGACCCGGGCCCTGTAGTCCGGGGGAGGTATGAAGATCACCTTGTCGAAGCGCCCGGGTCTGAGCAGTGCCGGGTCCACCAGATCGGGCATGTTGGTGGCACCCACCACCACTATGCCCATGGACTCGTCCATGCCGTCAAGTTCGGAGAGCATAATGGACAGTATGCGGGGGGTCACGTCATCGGTGGAATAGAAATCCCTGCGTTTGGCGATGGCGTCTATCTCATCAAGGAAAAGGATGCACGGTCTCCTTTCCTTGGCGATGCGGAACATGTTTTCCGCCAGGGCCTCCGATTCACCGTACCATTTGGACATGACGTCCGAGCACTTGATTGAGATCATCTCCACGTTTAGCTCCGTGGACACAGCTCTCATTAGAAGGGTCTTGCCGCATCCCGGAGGGCCGAAGAGAAGCACCCCCTTTGGGGGAGCCAGTCCGAATTTCTGGGTAAGCTCGGGATGGATGATGGGAGAGATAACGGATATCTTGATATCCTCCTTGATATCGTCCAGCCCTCCGATGGAGTCGAAGGTGGTCCTGCGAAGACTGAGCCGGTCCTTCAACCGAGTCCCCACGGAATCCGCAACGATCTCAATTTGGAAGTATTCGGGGAAGGATCTCTTGACAAGGTGAGCAAACATCATGCAGCTCAGAAAACCCCCGACGGTGAAGGCCGAAACCAGAACCATATCTTTGGTGATGTCAAGCTCCAGGTAATGCATGCCGGCCAGGGCGCCCGCTGGCAGGAACGCTGCGGGCATGATGGAAAATGCCAGGGCCCGTTTTGGTCGGGTGGCCATGAAACGTTGGGCGATCAGGACGGCCAGGGACACCGCTGCCAGGAATGCCAGCAATTCCAGGAAGGGAACCATTGACGACAGGTTCTCGCCGAAAATCCGTCCGATGGAGGCCGTGTCAGTCTCCTGAAGGGTGCTGAGGGCGTTGGTGAAATCGGATGGGCGGAATCCCGAAACGACGGGCTTCGAGACAGGCATGAATACCTCCTGGTGTGAAGGGGCAACGATAAGACCCGACATCCCTGCGTTACCAAAGCTGACGAAGAAGGTTATGAACATCCCACCGAACACCCCCACCGCCAGTCCCAGGGTCAGGGAATAGAGAAGGGCGGTCACCAGGGGCACGGCGAAGAACAGTCCCACCTTGGCCAGGAATATGGACATGAGTGTCAGGTAGGCGAACTTCCAGTCGAACACGCCCAGCACCAGGATCAACAGGGAAAAAAGCATGAAGAACCAGCCGAACTCGGGCAGCTGATACGCTGCCGATGCGATGATGAATATGGTGAGTATGACCACCGACAGGTAGGGATATCGGATTGATATGACAGCGGTCATGAACCCCAGCAGGGCCACCATCCACCAGGGATAGAACGGTACCCAGACCGCTCCGAAAAGACCAAGAGCGAAGAACGCGGCGAACTGCGCCAGGGGCATTCGGGTCTTTGGGGAGATGATCGACCGCAGGGGTGAGCCGGTTTCCTTGATTCTGTCCTGGAACATCTTCTGGGTTGCGCTTCCGGATCTCCTTTGCCCCCTGATCATGGTCAAGAACAGTGGGATCGATCCCGCAAGCGCCAGGGCTGTGAATACCAGGACGTACCATTGGGGGTAATCCCGGGTGTCGAAGTCCCCGAAGATGTTCTCGTTGAAAACCACGTTGAATACAGAGTTATCCTCCCCCTCCTCAACCACGACCGCCCGTTCGATGACCTCCCCGTCGTGGCTTATCCTGATGTTGTAGCTTCCCGGATAGACCAGCATGTCCACGAACACCCATCCCTGGGAGTTGGTGGTGCCGTTCCATGCAAACCCAGATGCGTTGGTTACCACCACCTCCGCGCCATGGACCGGCTCCCCGGTACGGTCGTCCACCGCAGTGAGTGTGATGAACTGGCTGGGAGCGTCCAGGGACGGTATCTCGATGGTGTTCCATACAGACACGGACTCCTGGAAGTAGGGGTCGAAGGCCTTCACCCTGTACCGGATGGACAGTCCCGGGGCTATGGTTGGCAGGGAGACCTCCATGGAGGTTTTGTCCAGCGGGGTGAATGGGAGGTAGTACTCGCTGAAGAACTCGCCGTCCGCGGATACCTGGTACTCCAGGTGTGCCTGGGATATGGTAACGTTGTTGCGGCTGACGATTATGATGTTGACCTGATCGTTGGACGTGGGGGACTTGGGGTTCTGGACCATATCCATGTTCTTTGAGAAGTCATTGTAGACCCAGGACCCGTTCATCTCAACTGTGTATGACCTGTCTTCTGCCGTGTATCGGACCCTGTCCCTGTCCCATGCCTCGATTTCGTAATTAACCACCGCCCCGCCCCGGTTGAAACCACCGGGGATGGTGTACACCCAGGCGGTCTTGTTGATGGTCTCGTTTATGGGTGATGCATAGGTACGGTTATCCACTGAACTGGACCAGGTTATGTTCGCCCCGGCCAGGTGGTTGTCCCCGTCATCCACCAGGACCACGGTCACGTTGACGTCATCATGGTTCTGGGGGTCCGCGGGATCGGTGAACACCAGAAGCGATGTTCCCAACGAGATGCCTGGAACCACAACCGAAAATGCAACGCTCACCAGCAGAAAGAACGCAAGATACCTCCCGCAGTTGGTGCAGTTACCGGATCGGTTTTGGGCGTTCTTTTGTTTATCATCCATCATCCGTTCACATCCTGGTCCTTATTATGGTCCTTATTATGGTTCTTATTGTGGTCCTTATTGTGGTCCTTATTGTGGTCCTTATTGTGGTCCTTATTGTGGTCTTTATTGTGGTCGTCATGCTCTGAGCGCTATCTTGTGTTTGGTCAAAATGACCTTTCTGTGCCGTATCCTCTCCGCCAGTCCCAGTCCCATCATCCCTGCCACGAAATACTGGTACGGCAGGGCGGTCTCGGCCCCCATCGCGCCGGCCACGGGAGGTGCCTGGGGAATTAACGTGCTCATCTCAGGGGGAGGTGCCAGGAGAGGCTGTCCGCCGTAGGGAAGGGTCGGGGGTGGAGGGGAAGGCGGAGGAGGGGGCACCGGAACGTATGCCTCGCCCTTTGCATAGTAGAGAACGTGAGCCGTCAGATCATCGAAGGACACGGTCCTGGATGTTCCGTTCACGTCCATGTAATGGAGACGGGATTCTCCGGGCCTGTGGAGGTCCACGGAATCACCCACCTTCGAGAGGGTGACCCGATAGGACATTTTCATGTCTATCCCGCCTCCGGGGTTCACGAAGGATATGGTTGTACCATTCCAGATCAGGATGGTGCCGCCATCCTCGGTTCGGATGATACGGTCCGGCGGGATGCTGAAGCTGTCCTCCACCAGGTGAACATGGGGAGGCAGCACGTCCTTGATCATGGGAACCCCTTCTTCGGGGGTGCCGGCGGTGAGGTTGATGAACAGCTCCGATATCCCCACGTATATTCGTTCCAGGTCCTCGCTCTCCCGGGCGAAGAAGTACTGACCGCCGGTGCTGGCGGCCAGCCAGCGAAGAAGCCTGGCATCATGGTCGTTTCCCAGCCCTATGGTGTACAGTTCCACGCCCAGCTCCCGGGTACGATTCACCTGGTCAGTCGTGACGTTGTGTTCAGGACGGGAGAAGGTGGGCGCGCCGTCGGAGAGGATGATGGCTATGCTCTGGTGGGTCGGATCACCGTCGGTTTCAAATGCGTGGTTCACCCGATCCAGGGCGGATCGGAGGTTTGTCTGCCCCAGGGGGCTGAACTGGTCCAGCTCATCCGACAGCTGGCTGTAGTTGGTTGTGAAGTAATGGTCGCCGACTATACGGGCGTCCTCGTTGAAGAATATAAGCAGTCCCCGGTCAGGTTCCATGAGATTGGACAGATACATGTTAACGGAATCGTAGGCCAGCTCGTCCTTGTAGGCCGGTTGGAACTCTCCCTGGGGATTGGGATTGAGAGGGTCCTCCATGGAACCCGATTCGTCCAGTACAAGGGCCACATCCTGGGGACGGATCTTCCGGACCGGCTCTCCCCGGGGGCTCACGGTTATGGTAACCTCCAGTTCCTGGGGCTCTTTACCCGATCCCTGGATCCACACCGTTGGCACGTTCGGACTTGTGACGGTCTTTTCAACTTCAAGCCATGGCAAATCATCCGAACCTCCCTGAACGCTCTGGGCCGATCCATTGGACAAAGTGAGAAGCAGCACTGTCAGTAGCGCCCCCGTGGCCAGGGGAACGGTTGCAGAAAACCGGACCTTTCTTGCCATCTGAAATGACCTCTGGTAAACACCCTGTCGGATCGGTTGAGTACTTCAGCTGGCCCAGTCGACCCCACCGTCACTTTCGTCCTCGTCCTCGTCGTACTCGACAGCGTCCTCATCCCTGTCGAACAGCTCCTCTTTTTCGGATTCCACGCCTTGGTGTGTTTCAAAACGGGTATTCTCGTCCTTCTCGTCCTTCTCGCCCTTCTCGTATTTCTTGTACTTCTTGTCCATTTTCCCTTTCTTTCCCCTGGACCTTTTTGGGTTTTTGGCAGGAGTTACGTCAGCGGGGGAGTGGGAAGACGGGGGTGCTGGCCTTCTTTCTTCCTTGAGGAGGGCCTCCTGCTTGAGGTCGTTCTCCCGGCGCATCTCCTCCACCAGGGAGCCAATATCGTCACCGTCCCTGTGCATCCAGTCCCGCACCGATCCGCGTCTCATGAGCAGGAAGAACAAAGCGATTATCAGAATGATGAAGATCAAGGCAAGCAGAGGGGTGGCGTCAAGCAGCGCCTGGTAATAGTTAGTATCCTCCGCGGGTTTTTCGATCTCCACAACGAAGCTTCCCACATGGGTGATCTCGTTGCCCATGGTGTCCTGGGCCCTTACCTCGAACACGTGCTCTCCGTTGGATTCCCAGGTGGTCTCCCATAGATAATAGTATTCCCCTCCGCTGGCAAGTTCCCCGGTCCTGGGAAGTTCCCTCCAACCGGTGGAGTCAATGTTGAGATAGATGTAGCTCACACCGGAAGGATCGGTGACGTTGAAGGTGAACTCCACCTGTTCATTGACGGTCCCTTTGGGTGATTGGATACCTATTGAGGGTCCCCGGTTGTCCACGGTGACGGTCTCGCTCACCTCTGTTGTGTGTCCGGCCCTGTCGGTTACCTTCACCGAAAGCCTGTGGGCGCCCTCTTCCAGTATGTTGGTATCCAGGTAAAGGGTGAACAGGTCATCCTGGGATTCCTCCATCATCCTCTCCTCGCCGGTGTCCACCTGGAACCTGACCTCTCGCACCTCTCCCTGGTCCCGGGTCTGTAGACGTATCTCCACTTTCCCCCCGATCACCTGGTCAGGTGCGGGGGATACAAAGAACGCCTCTGCGGGGGTGTTGTCGAAGGTGACGGTAACGGTGGACTGGGTCACGTGACCAGCCATGTCAGTGCTCCGGACGGTTATTGTATGCTGACCGTCAGCGTAATCCGACGTGTTTACGGGCTGGGTCACACCCACGAAGGGCCCCTGGTCCACCTGATACTGCAGGGTCCCGGGGAAGGCGTCGTCGGATCCCACGTCCAGACTGGCGGCTCCTGAAAGGATGTCCCCGTTGTGAGGATCGTTTACGGTAAGCGTGGGATCGTTGTTGTCCACGTGGAACGTGATGGTGTCCAGTTCAACCGATCGTCCTGCCAGGTCCACCACCATGACCTTCAGGCTGTACTTGCCGTCCGGGACCATCGTGGTGAACAATGAGTATTCGTACGCCCCGGATCGGAAGGTGGCGTTCACCGTGAGGTTGAGGAGCTCGAAGCGCACGTGGTCGATCCCGATCGTGTCGGATGCCATGACCCTGAAGACGTAGACACCGGATATGTACTCGTTTAGGGTGGGGTTCTGGACCAGGGCTTCCGGGTCGTTGTTGTCAACTATCACGGTAATGGTCTGTTCAGTGGAATGTCCGGCCTTGTCCAGGGCCCGTACGGTCAGGGTATGTTCCCCGTCCACCACCTGGGTGGTGTCCCAGGTCTGGGTAGTGCGGTACCATGTCCCGCCGTCCACCCGGTACTCGCTCATGAAGAAATTGATCTCCGTAACCTTCACGGTCACGTTCACCGTGCCGGACACGTACTGACCGCCCCGGGGGGTCAGGGTCTCCAAATTCGGCGGGTTGTAATCCACGTTGAATAGAACCTTTTGGGTATCCACCATGTGACCCACCCGGTCGTACACGGAAGCGTAACAGGCCTGTTCACCCTCTTCGGTGCTCTGGTTTATCTGGTAGGCTGCCTCCCAGTTGCCGCTCTGGGCGTTGTAGGAACATTCCAGGTCCATGCTGAAGGCGTGGACCACCACCTGTTCAACCCCGAACTCATCCTGGGCAAGCACCTGGAATGACACCTTGTCCTCCACGAACTCGCCCATGATGGGGGATACCATGATGCCCGTGGGCTGGTTGTTATCCACGTAGAGCACCAGCGACTGGAGCACCGTTCTGCCCGCCCGGTCGACAGCCTTGAACACTATCCCGTGCTGTCCGTCCTTGACGGTGGAGGTGTTCCAGGGGACCGATGAGTTTACCCAGCCCGTGTCATCAACGTTGTAGAATACCTCCAGGTCGAAGGTGTCGTTGGTGTCATGGGCCGCCAGTTGGAAATCCACCATCCCTCCCACGTAGGCGTTGTTCACGGGAGAGTTGATGCTCAGGGTGGGATCGTTGTTGTCCACAACGAATGTGACCGGTCCGATCTCGGATACGTGGTCGGCGCTGTCGGATACGGTGGCACTTGCCTGATACACACCGTCGTCCCAGAGCCGGGTGTCGAAGGTGTACTCATAGTAACCGCTCTGGGGGTTGTAGACCATGAAAAAGGTGGTCCCGAACAGCCCCAGCTGGACGCTGGATATCCCGTTGGCGTCGGTTGCGGATACCCTGAAGGTGAAGTACCCCTCCAAAAACTCGCCCATCCCCGGGGCCTGGATGAAGGTGGCGGGATCGTTGTTGTCCACCTGGACGGTTATCTCCTGGCTCAGGGTCTGCTGGCCCGAGAGGTCCAAGGCCCTGACCCGGATGGTGTAGGTGCCGTCCTTGCCCGTCGTCGTGTTCCAGGGGGTTGTTATATTAAGCCAGGCGCCTCCGTTGATCTGGTATTCCACGGTCTCCAAAAAGGCGTCCATGGCCAGGTAATCCCATTCCAATATACCCTCCACGATGTCCCCGCTGATTGGGGATGCCACCGTGAGCCTGGGCGGGTTGTTATCGATCTGGAAGGGCACCTCTTCGGTGAGAACGGACCTCCCCGCTATGTCCTCCACGAATATCTGGATACCGTAGTTGCCGTCCATCCCCTGGTTGAAACTTCGGGTGTCGATGGGGTACTCGTAGATGCCGGGTATGGTGGTGGGGATCATGGACACGTTCTCAAGAACGACACCCCTGGTGGTGTTTTGATGGATGGTCAGAAGGACATTCTCCACCCCGGCACCGTCCGCTGCGAACACCCGGAAGTTGAAATCGCCAGAAAGGAACTGGTTGGGTATGGGAAGGTTCACGGTGGTGCTGGGCGGATTGTTGTCCACCACCACTTTCAGCTCCCTGTATACCGTGTTGCCGGACGAATCTGTAACCTCGATGCGGATTGTATGCTGGCCGTCATCCGCGGTGGATGTGTTCCAGTTGCCCTGCCACAGGCTGCCATTCTGGGTCAGGGCGATCACCTCGCCCGTGTCCTTGTCCCAGGCCGAAACAGCCGGGGGGATCCCACCGGCGTCGTCTATGGATATGTTGAGGAAGAACGATCCCTGGACAAGATATCCAAGGGAAGTGACATTGAGCCCGCTGACATCTATATTGTCCACGACAGGTGCGGTGTTGTCCACGTAGAACCCGAAGTCCATCTCGTAGAGGACGGACTCCTCCCAGGTGGTGTCGTAGGCCCGGACCTTGGCTGGGTATCTGCCACCGTCAGACAGCCCGGCGGTGACGGTTTCCACGGTGGTTTCGTAATATCCTCCCGAAAAGGTCATCTCCCGCCAGATGCCGTCATCGTTCACCATGAGCTCCACCCTAGAAACCCCCGCCTCGTCGTTGGCATATGCCCTGAAAACGTAGGCTCCTTCGATGGTCTCGTTCTCCGTGGGTGATATTAACCGGGCCGCAATGGGCTGGGAGTTGTCCACGTAAACATTAATGGAATGGGTTGCGGTGTTCCCGGCACCGTCCACCGCGTGGATGGTCAGCACGTACCAGCCGGTGGAGTTTCCGGTGGTCACCTCTATGGGAATGGACGTGAAAACATGGGTGTCATTGGACATGTCCACATGGGAGGTGCCGCCTATTTCGGTGGCGTCCACGTAGACCGAAGCCGTGGACTGGGGATCGGTTACAGTGGCCTGAACGTTGATGCACTCTCCATCCGCCACCCGCTCAAAAGCCCCGGGATACACTATCTCCGGGTCGGCTATTTGCACTATGTCGTTATCTATCTGGACCTGGAGCGACCAGGAGTCCTTGCGTCCCGCAACATCCAGGGCGTGGACAGTGAGGTCTGCGGTCCCCGATCCCGGGAAGGTGACCGGGATCAGGTCCGACCCGTATATGGAATCCCCTGCCGTGAAATCATCGTGAAGCCCGTCATCGTAGAGAACCAGGTCCTCGGGACCGCCTATCTCGGTTGCGTTCACGTACGTTACGTACACGCCACCCGGGGACCGGATGTTCTTGATGGCAAATGATATGTCGTCGTAGATGGTGTCCAGGTCCGCAGACGAGGGGGCGAAGTAGTAGGACCCGCCCGGATATGCATTGGCCAGGTCCTGCAGATCATCGGCAACGGCTCCGGACCCCATGCCTATGACGAAGGTGGGGACCTCGGCGGTCTGGATGGCCGCTATGGCGTCGTCCTTGCCCCAGAAAGATGCGGTATCGCTGCCGTCGGTGAGGATTACCATGGCCCGGATGTTGGTGGAAGTGTCGGCGTACTGCGCTCCCATCCTGGTGGCGTCCCACAGGGCAGTGCCCCCCTCCCCGTCCATGTTATCTATGGTGGTGGTGATATCGGTTTTGACCGATGTCCAGGTGTTGTCCAGGGTGGCGCTGTCGGAGAATGTCACCAATGCTGTACGGTCGTTGGGTCCCTGGTTGTTCACGAAATCCACGGCCGCGTCCTTGGAATCCTCCAGCTTCTCGTCGTAGTTCTCCCACACATCGTGCCAGGTGCCGGCCTGGTCCTTTATCTGGACCATGTGCTCGGCGGTGGGATAGCCGGTGGGTTTGTCCACGTTGGACCCGCAATTGAGCCAGCGCCAGAATCCCAGCGTGACGGTGTTCTCGGAGGAACAGTCGATCCCGGTGGTGAACCTTGCGATGCAGTTTCCCGAATTGGAAACGTAGTTGCCGTTGGGGTCCAGTTCGGCCCCCAGCACGTCGGTGCCGCTGTGGGCGGATGCCGGGTCCGGACCGCCTTCATCGCCGGTATCCGTTCCCCCGTACCCGCCGGGCTCCTTACTTTCCCAGTCGTTACCTCCCCCCGGCCCCTCGGAACTCCAGGAGTTGTCACCCATGCCGTCCTCCAGATCAGCGCTGAAAAGGGTGCCGGACACATCTCCCGCGAGGGTGACATCGTCGATGTTCCATCCGGAGAACAGCCATGTGGTGGGATCGATGTCGTAGGTGAAGCGTAGCTGGACGTTGGAGTCCCCGGCCACGTATGTAGAGACATCATACTCGAAATACCTCCAGCTGTAGTCCTCGGTCCAGGTCATGGAACCGGATTTATCCATCACCAGAACCACATCTATAGACGGGTCATCGTCCAGCACCGTTGCCTTGACCCGCACAAAATCACTGTTCTTGACCATGGTATGTCCCGTTGGGTATGCCACCGATGCCTGGGTTATCTGGGGATCTATGGCGTCTATCCCCACCTCGCCGGATCCGGTGCCCTGGTTGGATGAGCCGTCGGTGGCGGTGATGAAAACCGGATGGTACCCGATCAGCGGGTTGGTAACGGTAATGAGAGGGGTGCCGTACACACCGTCCCCTGAAAGATCATCGTAATGATTGCCGTCGTCGAACATGACGTAACTGGGAACGTTGGAAATGTAACTGGTGTCACAGCTGACCGATGTCACGCCGGAACCCGATGGGTTTCCCGGCCAGGTCTCGCTTACCCGGGCCCGTATGGTCACCTGGTCACCGTCCCGGGCCGCGGTCTGCCGCACGTTGAACTCCCTGAACATGGGATAGATAGTATCTACCTCAGTGATCAGGGGAGCCCCGTTGTCGAAGGTCACGAATATGGCCAGTGAATCGGTGACGGACCCTGCTGTCAGGGCGTCGTAACGAACGGAGTGGGGTCCGTCGTCCCAAACGGAGGTATCGATGTCGTATGTCCATGTGGTGGGATCGGTGCCTGTGCCTGACATGTAAGAGACCAGTCCCCCGTCTATGTACAGGGCCATGGCATCGGCGGCTGTCGGGTTCTCGATCAGGGTGAAGGTAACGGTCCCGCTCACCATGTCGCCGCTGGTGGGTGACGAGGCGGTCAGGGCCCCCTCGGCAGAAGGCAAGGTGAACCCCCACAGGGTCAGCCCTGAAAAAATTAGTATAGTAACCAAACTAAGACAGGAGGATCTGGTCCCAAATTGTCCCATAATATCACCATAATTCAAGGTTACACTGTCCCATGTAACGAGCACATCACGGACAATGTCTTGATGGATTTGGACCCTGCCCTTATTATATATATTCTTTGATACAAACGTTGAATAGTGTTGAATGGTTGAAATATCCCGAGCGATGTACGAGTGATGTATCATTGCATTTGAGAGATATTCCACTTTGATTGGTATTCCACTTGTTGAGGGTTGTTGGTCACGGGGTTGGTCGATCGCCAGGATCGTTGGTGATCGGGTATCGATCACCAATGTGTAACAGATAGTTGAATTGGCGATCGGGCCGCGGAGCTGGATGATGTAAATTGCACATGTCGATTGGCACTTGTTGCGTTTAATGGATATTTAAGGGATCAGGGAAACCCATCGCCGTCATCATTGAGCAGATCGTCGTCGAATATCTCTTCCGGTTCTTCCTTATCGCCGGCAATATCATCGGGGTCGTCCTGGTCTTCACCCATGGGATCGGCCATGTCTGACGGGGCCGCCCGTCCCCGGACGCCGCATACAGGGCAGATGACGTCCATCTGATCCTCGTCGTAGGAGAATATCTCGGAGCATGACGGGCACTTGGTCAGGTGGGTCCGAACCGGCGGGAGAGTTTCCTTATCCATGCCCTTTTCCATGTCATCCTCATCCTTTTCCCAGGGGAGCTTCTCCAGAGCAGAATCCGGTATCATGCCCTGGGACCCGCAGCTTGGGCATTCGATGGGAAGCGGCCTGGTGCCATCATCCTCGCCAATGAAGAGGTGGTCGCAGTCGGGACACCGGATGGGTATCCTCCGTATCTCGAACTCCTCCTCTTCCTCCTCCTCCTTTTCTGCCTTCTTGAACGATACGGGAGGTTTGGGCGGGGTCTTTGGCGGGGTCTTGGCCCTCTTGCGTCGCCTTCGCGACGAGCTGACCATCCCGGCGATTACCACGATTATGAGTACGATCACAAGTACAAGCACCGCCAGATAGGTCGGGTTGTCCGAAAGATATCCAACGGGATCGGACATGAAATCTTTCTTCCCTTCCTCCTGGTAATCCTCCTCCTCTTCTTCATCGTCAGCCTCGTCGTCAGACTCATCGTCATCTTCGCTGTCGTCGTCCTCGTCTTCGGACTCTGATTCGGCCTCCGCCTCCCCTTCCGCATCATCGTCCACGTTGTCCACGGTGACAGCAAGGGAAACCTCTTCGGAGGGGGTGTCGCCGATCATGGATCTTATGTATATGGTGTGGTCGCCATCATCCACATCGGTGGAGTCCCAGTCGTAATACCATTCCCGGCTTCCCCGGGATTCAAGCAAATTGGCGGTGTTCCAGCCCAGGTCGTCTATCTGGACCTCCACTGCGTCCACCAGGTCGTCGTCCAGGGTGCCGGATATGGTAACGGTCCCCGAAACGGTCTCACCGTCGCCCGGGCTTCCCACCACAGGCGATGCCGGAACAGCCTCGATCACCGTCACGGTGATGGACGCTTCGGCCGTCAGCCCTCCGATGTCCTCCACCGTCAGGGTCACCGTGAAGTCCCCGGTTGAGGAAAACTCGTGGTTTGCCTCCATCCCGGAAGCGGTCCCGCCGTCGCCGAAGTCCCATGTGTAGGTGAGGGTGTCACCTTCAGGGTCCGTCCCGGAGCCCACGAAAAGAACACTCTCGCCCTTCCTGATCTCCGTCCCGTTTGACGGGCTGTTGATGGCCGTTGTGGGCTCCTGGTTGACCACCACCAGCTCTTCCACGGTCACGGTCAATGTGTCAGACGCAGACGCCAATCCGTCAGTGACATTCAGTGTCACGGTATAGGTGCCCGCCTCCTCGTAGGTGTGTTTGGGTTCGGCCCCGGAGCCCTCCTCTCCATCACCAAAGTCCCAACTGTATGTCAGGCTGTCCTCATCGTCGTCACTGGAACCGGTGCCGTTGAACTGGGTTTCCACCCCTTCGGTCACGGTGATATCTTCTCCGGCCTCAGCCACCGGCGGGGTGTTAACGGTGAGCTCCTTGGTGGCCTCGGATGAACGGTCACCGTCCGTAACGTTCAGTGTGACTGTGAATGTGCCCGCCTCATCGTAAGCGTGCTCGGCGGTGGAACCGGAACCTGTGGTCCCGTCCCCGAAATCCCAGGAAAACTCCAGCTCTTCCACATCGTCGTCCGCATCCGTGGTGTCATCCCCGTCGAAGGTGAAGGTCTCACCGATGTTTTTGCGGTTGGCGTCCACGGAGAATTTCGTCACGGGTGCCGCGTCCTCCACGGTGAAGTTGACCACCGCGCTTACGTTGTGCCCGTCCGTTCCCGTGCCGTCGTCCACCCACAGGGTGATGGAGTAGTCGCCCTCCTCCAGGTCCACATCCAGCATCTCCCCCTCGCCAAGCTGTTCCTCTCCGTTGAACCAGGCGAAGTTAAGGGGATCGCCATCCGGGTCGGAGGAACCGGAACCGTCCAGGGTGGGACGTTTGTTGGTGGTGGAATTGTCCTTGGGGGAGCTGATTACAGCCTCGGGAGGCAGGTTGGGGGTTTCCAGCACATCGATGGTCACCTGGGCCACATCGGAGGCGTTGGCCTCGTCCGTGACGGTCAGGGTGATCAGGTGGGTCCCGGCGGTCAGGGTACGTTCAAATGTTTTTTCGGTTCCCAGTTCCCCGTCCACATCGGATGTCCAGAGGTAGGTGAGGTTGGTATCGTCACCGTCCGGGTCGCTGGATCCCTCGGCGTCGAAGGAGGTGGCCACCTTGTCGAAGTACTCCTCGTCTGCAACCGGTGACGCAATGACGGCCACAGGGGCCAGGTTCACCTCTCCCGCCACGGTCACGACCACTTCATCGGTGTTGGACAGGTTCCCTTCATCGGTCACCGTCAGCTGGAATGTGTATTCGCCGGTTGCGTTGGGAGTGAAGGTGGGGTGTACGGGGTCAGTGAGGTTGAGGGTGACATTGTCGTGGCTTGTGCACTCCCAGGCGTAATCCACGATCTCGCCGTCCGGGTCCGTTGAGTTGGAACCGTTGAGAACGATGAGGGTGTCCACCGCGGCCTGGAAGTCCTCCCCGGCGTCTGCCACCGGCGGTTGGTTGTCCACCACGAACACGAAAACAGTATCGGGCTGGGACCAGGCGGACGCGTTGTCCTTCACCCTGAGGCTGAAGGTGTAGTTACCCGTTTCGTTGGTTGTGAAGGTGGGATGTATAGGGTCTGTGAGGTTGAGGGTGATGTTGTCGTGGCTCGTGCACTCCCAATCGTATTCCACGATCTCGCCGTCCGGGTCGTATGAACCGTTGCCGTTGAGGGTCACCAGGGAATCCACCGCGGCGGTGATGTTCTCCCCCGCATCCGCCACCGGTGGTATGTTGCCGGAGCTCACGTACAGGTCCTCCCCGTCCTGGTCAAAGTCGTAGCCGTCTGTCCAGTAAAGAAGCAGGGTATACGTCCCGGAGGCGTTGCCGGGGAAGGTGTACTCGAATACCTCCCCGGTGTGCTGGTATACCTTTTCCCCCTCGGCGTCTTTAAGGGTCCACTGGAAGGTCAGGTTATCCCCGTCCGGGTCCTCAACGTCCGAAAGGTCCACAGACACGTCCTCCCCGGGCTCGAAGATGTGCTTTTCCAAATAGTCGTCCAGATCGATTATCGGGAGTGAGTTTTCGCTCCCGTTCCCGTAGGAGTAGAAACTTCCGGACATCAGCATAAGGCCGGGGGTCGGGTTCGTCTCGATGGCCTCGAAGTAGTATTCGCCCTCCTTCAGATCGTAGATCATCGCGTATTTCTGATCATACAACACGGTGTAGAGCGGGCCCGTTGGCGTGTACAGGTACAGATCGAAGAGACGATCACGATAAGGGTTATCGCTGTAATAATAAAAATCGGAATAGATACCATCGTAGTTTTCGTCACGAACGTTCGCCAATTGATACTCGCCGGTATACGTGACCGAGACGGTCCCGTTCCAGGGCTGGTCCTCCCCGCCGACCCAGGCATCCTCCGACGGATCGTATTTGAAGGCCTTCCATGTATATTCGCCGGGTTCCACCTCGAAAAACTGGATCACGCCTTCAAGGTCCGGGTCGGAGTAGTCGGAGTAATTCGTGGCATAGAGCACGCTGTTTTCATCGTAAAGCTCCACCTTGAACTCCCAGGAAGGGTTCACGTTTCCCGCGATGTTCGGCAGGAACTGGAACGTGTTGTTGGTGGGAGTGTCCGAGCCCAAATATGTCACTCTCTTCATGTTGATGACAGGTTTTATTTGGGACAACAGCAGGGGGCTTGAGGTCCGGTTGTCCATCAGCTCCCCGTACTTGTCATACAGGTAGCACTCGGCGGTGTAGCTTTCATCGTAGGTCAGGTTGGGAAAGGTCGCGATCATCCGGTAGGGATACCACTCGGTTGCCATTGCCATACCCGGCACCGAAACGGATTCGATAAGCGTCCCGTTGGACGTGTAGGTGAGGTTGATCAAGGATTCCACCTCCTCCTCAATTAAGTAACTCCGGGGGACCTCCGTTATAATAGCCCAGACCATCACCTCCAGGTCGTCAAATTCCTCATCCTCCAGGGCCACCCTGTTGAAACCGACGCGGAATATCTCCGCATCGAGTCCCTCGGAGTGGAACCGGGAATACCCCCTTCCTATGGGCATGATGCCCGTGATGCCCTGATCCACGAAACCCACCCCGGAAAAGACGTCTACCTCGTGCCAGCCGGAGATGAAGTTGTAAAACACCCTCTGGCCCTGGGCGTTGGTGATGTCCACGCGTTCGTAATCCAGGTCCACCACGATCCATGCCCCGGACACCGGTAATCCGAACTCGTCGGTGACGGTTATCAGGGCGTCGTTGTTGCCGGTGCCACCGTCGTAGTTGCCCATTTCCACCTGTACGTTTATCCGCTTCACAGTCTCCGTGCTGTTGCCGTAGGAGTAGAAGGTCCCGTTGCATAGAAAGGTGCCGGAGCCCTTCAGCCCGTCCTGCCAGGCCTCGAAGGTGTAGTTGCCCTCCAAAAGCCCCTCCATGTACACGCTGCCGGCATCCGGGAAGCCCTGGGGCGGGTTGTCCGTGTCACCGGTGATCTCGAATCCCAGCGGTGTGAACATCGATTCATCCTCCTCGTCCCACACGTAGAAGAACACGGTGGGGCACCCGGTGCCCAGGTCGTTGTCGTAAAAGGCCTGGAATACGAAATCGTCGAAGAACCCGTCCCCGTTTAAGTCATGGAGGAAGGCCCGGGTCTGGGTGATGGGGTACCATCCTTCGTATATCCGGATACCGCCGTTGTCCACCTCGTTTCCCTCGTCATCGAGGACGGACCAGTTGTAGTAGTGGCCGAAATCAAGATCGGAGACCACGCAGTAACCGTCCTCATCGGTGGTGTGGTCGGGCCCCACCTGCACCGGGGGGGAGTCCCGAAACACCCTCACGGTCAGGCCCTCCACGGGATTTTCCATGACATGGGCCCACAGGAGGACATCGTTCAGCTGGTCGTCCCCGTCCATGTCCAGGACGGTGTGGTCCACGTTGGTGAAATTGAAGGACTTCATCACCATGATGTCTTCGATGAACACCTGGTCCTCGAAGTTGCCGTCTCCATCTGTCAAAAGCAGCACCAGATCATACACATCGAAAGGAACATCCGTAATGAACAGGTGATCGAACATTGTCTCCCCATCTGTGATCTGGAAGGTCTTTTCCGTGCCCGTGTAGCGGGTACCGTTGATGCCAAAGTACAGGTCCGCCCTTACCGAAACATCAACAGTGACAGGATCGGCCAGGTCCACATCCACCCTGATGTCCAGGTCGTTTCTGACCCTTGACCCGTCCAGGTCGATCAGGTCCCATTCCACATGGGCAAAATACTCGTCGTAGAGGTCGTTTATCCCCTTCTCTGAAAAAAAGTAGGTCCAGTCATCCCTTGTTGGGGAAGCGGGCCCCTCATAGACATGGATGTCGTGCCATCCACCGTCCACATCACGAAGCAGCAATACCCCCCTCATGTCGGTATTCCCCACCTCCACGCCATCCAGCTCCACCGTGGCCTGCCTCACCGGGTTTCCGTCGTTGTCTTCCGCCCTTATCAAAACATCGTTGTATATCCCATCTTCATTGTAGTCCATTGGATCGGCATCCGCTATCGGGGTAAGGATCCCACCTCCGCCGTCGGAGTAGAAGTCGGTATTGGCATGGACCCCGCCCAGGAACACATCGATCTCGTGCCAGCCCTTTTCCCATATGTCCAGGTATGTGGCGGTGACACCATCAAAGGAATCCGGGAGAACATACCGGTCCATGAAGATGTCATAGCCGGACACCCTGTTACCCAAATAATCGTAGACAGTCACCTCGACATCGTTTTCCACCCCAATGCCCTGGTCGTCGTAGGCCCTGGCATGGACCACAAGATCGTAGGCGGAATTGTCCACCTCAAGGGTATGGCCTTCGATTTCCATGGTTTCCTCGATGGTTTCGGGTGTGTTCCACATGGCCACTGTGAGGCTTGCCCTGTAGGTGCCGGAAAAGAGGGCGGAAAATGAGAACTCGTTCCAGTTGCCGGGCCCCAGGTCCCGGGAGTATGCCCTGAAGTTGGATATCTGGTCATCCCACAGGTAGTCATCACCGTCATACACACTGAACCGGACGGTCACCTGGTTGGTGGGCAGATCGGTCTGGACCTTGTATCTTACCCACATGGAATCCTCGAGCCCGTCCCCTGTTGAGTCGTAAGTCCGGGTCATGGTATCGGAGAACCATGCCTGAGGAGGAAACTGGTCTCCCTGAGCATGATCGGGCATTACAACAAGGGTTGAAAGCACCATGACAAGAGTCACCAGGACCGCGCCGACACGGCCGTTTAAGGTGTTATTAATCGACATAAAAATCCCTCTACTGGCTGAAGTGCGCAATCATACAGCTTGCCCGATTTAATATTTTTGATATTATTACATTATTGAACGCGATGTATATTATTGTGTAAACGCCGATGGGTAATGGGCCTTTCCAGGTCCACGGGCCCCGTTCATCCAGAGGGGGGCCATATGGTTCTTAGCAGAATGTCCGGGTCCTCACCGCATTCCCGGCTCAACCGGCGGTGCATCTCTGCGGCCCTTTCCGCAACTGTTCCCAACCCCTTCTTCCTGAGCTCTGTTAGGGTCTGTTCCAGGGTGCGGAACCGGTCCGCCGCCGCCAGGGAGTCCACGTGACACACTATCCTCTCCTCCGGGGTTTCGGGGAAACAATCCTCCGCCGGCAATCCAAGGGATTTCGCCTCTTCGGCGCTCATCCCGGAGCCCAGGTGTCTTCGGATGATGCGGATTATGGGTTCGGGCAGTCCCAGCTTCGTGGCCATCTCGGCCCCGACAACCGCGTGGGTCAGCCCGTGGGTCCTGGCCCGGCCCAGGTCGTGGAGCAGTGCACCGGCCTCCACCAGTTCCAGGTCCGCTCCGGCGGCCTTGCCGACCAGCAGAGACCCCCTGCATACCAGTTTGCAGTGGATGATCACAGGCTCTGAACATCCCGCTTCCTGGAGGATTTCCAGGCACTCGTTCCTGGAAGGGATATCTGTCAATCCTTACCCTCCACCATCTTTCCCCCGGGTGATGGCACCACCTTAAGCTCGCCTCCCAGGTCGCTGTAGAGATCGTTCCCTCCTGTGTAACGGTCCAGGAAGACCCCCAGGGCGGCCACCTCAGAGTGGGGCTGGTTTCCCACGGAAACGTTCAGGTCCACCATTTCGTAGACGTCCCTGGGCACCTTCTCTGCCCCCACCACGATAATCAGGTCCCCCTCACCGGGTATGATTCCCAGGGCGCGGTCGATCCTTTCCCCGTACATGGTAAGGTGTATCTTGAAACCCCCAAAACCTGCCAGGGTCCGTTTCCATCCGACACCGGTCTTTACCTGGAAATCCCCGCCCCACCTCTCCACCACTGCCTTGATTGTCATCTCCAGGGTCGGATCCCGGGTGGATACAAGGACTCTTTCGGCACCGAAAGACCTGGCGGTTAGGCAAACATGTGTTGTGATACGCTTGTCCCGGTCGGGACGGTGACCTAGGCGAAGAACAGTGATTCCCACGGGTCGGGCCCCCTATTCAACCTTCGGAGAGGGGTTCTATGCGGTGTCCCTTGTATTCCAGGTGGTCAGATCGGCGGACAACCGCCTTGAGCAGGGTGGGGTTCAGTTGCAGTTTCTCGGTGACATCACCGGCGAAAACCCCGTCACTGCCCACGATCTCCAGCACCTTGTTCTCCAGTGACCGGTAATCCTCCTCGGACATCACAGCCACGCTGAGCACATCGGATATCTCCATGATGGGACAGGACGTGTTGATGTGAAACGACATGTAGTAGCTGTGATAGGCCTTCTCCTGAACGTTGCCCTCTCCAGCCTGCCACATGGTGTCCACCAGCTTCATCTTCTCGAAGAAGAGAAGGGCTCTTTTACCCTCTTCACCGTAGCCTTTCTCCACCTCTGTAAGGGTGACCCATTTCTCGGAAACGTCCTTGAAGACCTTCTGCTTGACATCGCTGTCCAGGGCGCGAAGGACCGGGATCAGGTCCGTTGGATCGTTTATCACTTTGATTCGTTTCATGGGGGTCCGGGACATGGCCCTACGGGCTTATTAAGGATTTGGGAGGCAGGGCCGGAATTGGCCCTGTTCGCCGGACTGCTGGCACCTATTTTCGTCGCCTGACGTTCCCGGTGATCATCAGCACCAGGACCAGGGCGATCACCGCAAAGGCCATCTCGAATCCCGGCGAGTCGCCGGATTTCGGTTCGTACCAATCCTCATCCGTATCATCATCGCTGGTATCATCATCATCGTCACCGGTGGTCGTGGAATCGTCTATCACGGTCCCATCGTCCACGTCATCGTCTCCGGGTTCGATGCCGTCATCCGATCCGCTGTCATCATCCTGATCATTTGTATCATCATGGTCTGTACCGTCCCCGGTGTCATCGTCATCGCCGGATCCATCGTCATCGTCCCCACCATCGTCGTCATTGCTGTCGTCTGTGTCATCGTCATCACCGGTCCCGTCGTCGGTGTCATCCGATCCGCTGTCGTCCCCATCGTCCTGATCATCGTCCCCTGTTCCGTCGTCGGTATCATCATCGTCAGATGTATCATTGTTGGAATCGTCATCGTCCGTATCATTTCCGGGATCGTTCGGAGTGATGTTCTCCAGCCGGTCACGCACGTTGTCGGTCATGTTCCCGGCATCGGGCCGGCCGAAGGGAAGACCGCCATCATCATCGTTTCCGCTGTCGTCCCCATCCCCGCCGTCATCCTGCCCGTCATCCTCGTCGCCGCCGTCATTCCCGCCCTCGGCCAACATCACTGATTGGGAAGTTGAATAGGTGAATCCGGTGATATCCGTGGCCGTGATGTCCAGATCCAGGGTGGTCTTCTTCCTGATATCCTCTATGACACCTGCAAAGGTGTTGCCGTCTCCGGTGTAGCCGGCGTTGAAACTGCCGCTCAGGGGGTTACCGTCGTTTCCCACCCCGGAGTACTTCACCCGGACCTCCTCGAGGTAATTGGCGGAATCCACGTCGAACATCAGCTTGGTGTGATGAAGGACCACGTCCTCGCTCTTGGTCTCGTCAACACTCTCCCAGTCGGAAAGTAAAACGTCGATGGACCCGGCGGCCGGCTCCAGGTTCTGGGCATCCGCAATACCGATGGACGATGCCTGGAGAATCTTGGTATCTTCGGTGGTCAGGGCATTGTTGTTATCAGGGACGTTTTGAACGAACGCCGCAACCCCGAGACCGCCCAGGTTCCACTTCGTATCAGGTGTGAACTCCCTGCTGGCCTTGAAGGTGTCCCCGGCGTTTAACTCCTCACCCAACGCCTCGGGTTCCAGGATCATCCTGGCGGTGTTCCAGAAGGTGAATATGCCGTTATCACCGGAATCCGTGGTGATGTCGTGGAACACGTCCCCGTCGAACACCACGAAGGTGAGCTCGTAGTTTTCCTGGGTCATGGCTCCGGCACCATCCACGTCATCCATGACCTCCCCGGAGGCAGAGACCTTGTAGCCGGAACCCGCAAGCTCCAAGGACATTTCCAGGGATATCGGGGATTCTTCAGCCAGGTGAGAGTTTATGGTCTCCTGGTACTGGGAGGCCAGTTCATCCGGTTCTCCGCCGCCCTCCACCAGATCGGTGCCATCGAAGGCGACCGTGGGGAACCCGCCCCTCTGGGTGTAGGCACCGAGCCTGTCCGCGCCACCCTCTATGGCAAAATCGTCACTTCCGTGGAACACCAGGACCACAAGCTCATCGTCTGTGTATTTTGTCATGGTGCTGGTGAGCCCATCGTCGGCATTGGGACAGTGTGGGCACCAGGTGGCGGTGAACTGTTCTGCCAATACGGTTCTGGGAACGGACCTCAAGTGCGGTTCTGTCGGTTCTTGGGTATCAATGCCGAAAACCAACGGACCTGCAGTGGAAAGGATCATCATGAGGAAGATGCCTACAAACAATGTCTTACGATGCATCTGAACACCCTGTCGCTTGTCAGTTACCGGTTGGGGGTTTATTTCTTTTTCGATAGTTAATGGGGGGTTGGATACCCAAATGGTGACTCACCGCGGTGGGAGGCTCACCACGGCCAGGATATCCCCAGGCTCAGGTCCTGGTAGACCAGGATGTAGCTGATAACGTAACCGGTGATTGCCCCGCCGTTGAGCAGCGGGAGTCCCGCCTGGGGATTTCCCCTGATGACAAACCTCATGAGAGTCAGGTACCCGCCCAGGATGCCCACCAGCGTCCCCATGGCCACCACCAGGTTGCCCTCCAGTCCCCCAAATGCGGTGTAGGGACTGAGGAACGCGAAGGCGGACACCGCCAGGGTGCCGGGGATGATGATGTCTCCCAGCCCCACGAATATTGCCTCCCGCTTTTCCCCGGAATCCAGCTGCTCCTGCAGACCCTTCTGTTCCCTGAAAGAGTAACCCCTGTCCTTGGGCATGACCAGAAGCAGCGGCAGGCGCATGCCCACCACGGAATCCGCCAGTTCCACCATGTGTTTTGTCCGGTACACCGCCCATGCGTCGTAAACCGCCAGAAGGATCAGCAGCACCAGTATGGGAAGTATGGCCAGGGAAATGCCAAGTATGGTGGTTATGCCCAGTGCCATGAGCACCCCCACGGAATTGACGATGTACCATTCCGGATACTTAACCAACAGCACCGCCAGGATCAGGGCGATTGCCAGGGCGAATCCGCACATCATGTTGGTCCATGACGCGGGAATGAATACTACCTCCTGGATAAGCAGCCGGTCCCCGTCCAGTATGACCATGGTGAAATCGTCCCCGTCCTGGGGGATCAGGACCAGCTGGCCGCCGGTCTCATCGGTATCCGTGTCCATCCCCAAAACGATACTGGAATCCCACGGATCGTCCACGGTGTAGTACAGCAGGGTCTCCCGATCCAGAACTACCATGAGCTCCCGGCCATCGAAATCCTCGAATATGTCCCCGGTTCCCGCCGCCAGGATGTCCCCGTCAAATCCCTTCTCAAAGACCACGGTGTCATCTGCCGTGTCCGTGACTTGAAGTGTCCCGTTCACCCCGTCCATATCCAGCCTGTATTCCGTGACCGGAGGTGAACTGTCATTGGAACCGACGGGTTGATCGTCCCATTGGTCCAGGTCGTTTCCCCAGGTGCTGGCCGATGCCAGCCCCTCGGTGGTGTTGGCCAGGTAGATGATCGCACCGTCATCGGCTCCCTTCACCCAGATGGCATCCGGCGCGAAATCCACGTCCGGTTCCACCTCTGTCCATTCGCCGTCATCGGTAACCGCCACCATGGAGAGGGTGAATATTACCTGGGCAATGGTGACGAATATCATAAGGAGTATGAACCCCTGGATGAGTTTTTTAAACCCCTTCCGGATAAGAAATATAACCACCCCGGTGAATGCCAGGATCATCACCAGGTAGAACACCGACCAGCCCGGGTTGTTGGCCCCTTCATCCCCGAAGGCCTGAAGCCCCGCATCCATGTAGCCCGGCGCCAAAAACACGGCGGTCCCGATCACCAGTACGAACAGGGTCATGATGCCGATGATGGGGCGAAGGACGCTCTCCCTTTCCATGGGGGTGCCAAGTTGGGCGTAGTATTTAACGCTTGATAGCCGATTGTCCCCTGGAACATCTCATGAACCCTGCAGCGCCCGGGTGTCTGTACCTGGAAAAGCGAACAACTGCGCTGGAACTTCTCCCAGAACTTCAAAAGGGCCTCAACGCCCTCAGGAAGGACACCGGTGGTACGGTGGATATTAGCACCCGGTTCCTCAACCACTTCGCCGGTACCGGACTTCTGTTCGCCGGGGAGACCGTGGGCGATGATCGGGTGCTGGAGATAGTCAACTTCGATCCCGTTATGAACAAGCTGGTGGCCGTGGGTACCGCCCGTCCCTACCCCTGGGCGCCCCTGCACTGGCTGGTTTTCCGCACCTGCCCGGAATGCACCTGCATCGTCCAGGTCTACGATGACCCGGCGGCCGCCAGGCATTTCCATGTGGACCGGGAGGGGATTGAAAAGCTCGAACCGACCCTGCGCACCCTCCGGGAAAGGCGGTTCGTTAAGGTGGAAGGTCTGGGCACTCTGGCGGTGGGTACGGGGATCATGGAAACGGTGGGGATGGCAAACAGAAAGATGGACTGATCCAATACACAACAAAATGGTGATGGAACATGAAGGTGAAGACCGAAGGCTCTATTCAGGACCTTCCCGCCGTGTGGATGGAAGGCAGCGATGTGGTTATGATCGAGCAGAGAAAACTGCCGGGTGTGTTCGAGCTGCTCCGGGCAACCACCACCGATGAGGTGGCGCTCTCCATACGGGACATGGCGGTCCGGGGTGCACCGTCCATTGGCGCCACCGCCGCTTACGGCATGGCCCAGGCTCAGATGCTTGGGGAGGATCTGGACACCGCTGCGGAGAAACTCAAGGCGACCCGGCCCACGGCCTTCGACCTGTTCTACGCAGTCGACCTGATGCAGAAGTTGGCCCGCACCGGAGGGGACCTGGCGGAGGCTTCCCGGTCCTATGCCGATAACCTGACAGCCCGGTGCAGGCGGATAGGTGAACACGGCGAGAAACTGATCAGGGACGGGGCGAGGATACTTACCCACTGCAACGCCGGTGCCCTGGCCACCCTGGATCACGGCACCGCCCTGGCCCCCATAAGAGAAGCCCATGCCAGGGGAAAGGGGATATTCGTGTTTGCAGACGAGACCCGACCCCGGATGCAGGGCGCCCGTCTCACGGTGTGGGAGCTGATGCAGGAGGATATCCCCCATGCCCTGATCGCCGACAACGCCGCCGGGCACTTCATGCAGCGGGGTGAGATAGACATGGTGATAACCGGAGCGGACCGGGTCACCCTGGCCGGTGATGCCGCCAACAAGATCGGGACCTACGAGAAGGCGGTGCTGGCCAGGGAGAACGCTATACCGTTCTACGTGGCGGTCCCGGTCTCCACCATCGATTTTTCCATGGAAGACTGGAGGGACATCCCCATTGAAGAACGGGGTGAGGATGAGGTGCTGTCCGTGTGGGGCAAGCGTCTATCACCGGAGGGAGCCAGGGCGAGAAACCCCGCCTTCGATGTGACACCTGCAAAGTACATTACGGGTATTATCACAGAAGAGGGCGTTTTCAAACCTGAGGAGATAGGGGGTTTGAAGGATAGACTGGGAACGCTGTGAACGGTTGCGGTTTGGTTGGCAGTCCGTTTTGGTTGTTGGTCCGGTTTGGCATCCCTGTTTGGCCGTAAGGTTTGCATCCCTGTTTGGCCGTAAGGTTTGCATCCCTATTTGGTCGTAAGGTTTGCATCCCTGTTTGGCCGTAAGGTTTGCATCCCTGTTTGGCCGTAAGGTTTGCATCCCTGTTTGGCCGTAAGGTTTGCATCCCTGTTTGGCCGTAAGGTTTGCATCCCGATTTTGTAGGCCGGGTCTATCCTCCCTTTTTCACCACCGGAGACGGTTTGGTTCCTTTCTGGACCGGAAGCATACTGCCGCCCTTGCCCGCGGTGGATGTCCCATCCATGGTGCTTGGCGGAATCCCCTTCACCCCCCGGATGGTTTAGCGGTCCCTCTCCCCCTCCCCTGAGGGATATCACTTCTCCAATCCTCCAGGAAAGGTTCATCGATATTCAAACAATGCGTGTCCATATTCATTATAGGACACGAAAGTTTATTGATACATTCTTTATATGTGACCTGATAATAATTGGGGGGACGGTGGTAGCTTGACCGAGAAAGACCCAAGCATTATCAGGGATTTGAAAAAACGCTGGAAAAAAAGCGTGAGCGATCCTGATGGTAATGAGATGGAGACCGATGACATCTTCAATCTGGAAGAGCTGGAGCTATATGGCGAGGAGGAGGAGGTATTCCCGGAGGAATCGGGTTTATCCAGGGCTTCAACGAAGGACAAGGGAGAGATATTCTCGATCGAGGATGGGTCCGGTGACGATCAGGTGGATGACATCTTCAGCGGGATCGATGAGAAACTGACCATAGTTGATGAGTCGCCTGATATTGTGGTCAAGGATATCTTCGGAGGTCTGGATGAGGAAACGGAGATACCGAAGAAGAAGAGGAAAAAGGAACTGGACGATATCTTCAGTGGCATTGATGAGGACATGTCCTCCGGGGACGATTTGGAGGTCGGGCCCCTGGAGACCCCGGAGGTGGAGGTTGTGGCGCCGGAGAGACGTCTGGAGACCACCCAGAGGGCCGCCCTGCCGCCACCGGCCCTGGACGTGGACCTTTCCACTCCTCCGGACAGGAGTCTCAAGGACGCACCTTCAATGAAATCCTCCAAATCTTCCATATCCTCCAAATCCTCCATAAAGAAGACTTCCCGCAAGAAACTGGTGAACGAGCTACTTTCCAGGGAAGACGGTGGGGAGAAGATATCATTGAAAACTGGAAAACCACGGGACAGCTTCGTTTCTGGATACGAGGACGGTCCTCCCAGCTGGTCCCACAAGCTCGTGTGGGGAGATTCTCTCAACGACCGCAACGGGGTGGTGGGACGATCGAACCTTCATCTGCTTCTAAACGGCAAGGGATGGGGTTTTTCAAAAAAGGAGTGGACGCCGGAGCACAGGAGGCGGCTCGTCATAGATAGGATGCTGCAGGACAGGCTGCCCGTTGCCTTGCTGGTGGTGTTCATGTTGATAATTCCAGCGTTCCTGGCGATCAACGGAACCGAACTGAAGGATCGAATAGTCATCGATGGAAGATACGATGACTGGGATGGCAAGATGATTTTCGAAGACGACCCCGGCGACACGATCGTGCCTGAAGGGTCCGGCGACCTATCTTCAGGCAGCCTGGACATCCTCCAATATGGACTGGATGGTTCGGATGACGTATTATCATTCTACCTTCAGGCCGGAGGTCCTATCTTCCCCGAAGAGGGGTTTGAATACTCCGATGACAACCAGGACCCCTACTACAGTGAGAACACCATTCGCATATTCGCAGACACGGACGCTGACCCTTTGACCGGTTACGGGATAGACGGTCTGGGATCCGACCGCCTTATAGAGATATCCGGTCACCGGGACCGTACCTCCAGGGCACTGGTAATGGAGTACGACTCGGCGGATGGCAACGGTGACTGGACAGGCTGGCAAAGGTCTTCGGGCATTGCCCTTGCGGTTACGGGTGACCGGATGGAGTTCCAGGTCCCTTATGACGAAATGGGTATCCTTAACAACGATCTCCCGGAGGTTCTCTTCCACATATCAGACGGTATCGGCGGCCAGGACATATCGGACCACCTGGTTTCACCGTCCAGGGGATCTTTGATGGTTGATCAGATCAGCGTCTGTCCCGAAACGTCCTCCGCAACCGGCCCGGTATCAATGCTGGAGCTGACCTTAACGGTAGGTGGAGATACCGTGACACTGGATTCTTTGACCTTCCAGTTCACAAAGGCCACGGATCCCAGCGACGTTCAGCAGGTCATCCTGCTCGATACGGCCGGAGACCAGGTGGGAACCGGTGATGTTACCGACACCACCGTCACAGTTCCTTACGGGGCCTCCATATCCCCCGGTGACAGTATCGAACTTGAGGTTGCCCTCACCCTTTCCCCTGACGCGACGGCGGGTAACGTGGTGGGCCTGACCCTTGATAAGGGCGGAATCGAGACGGACGGTACCGGCGGTGTCCGTGTCAACAGGGATGCGGGCTCGGGGTATTCGAATGCCTACATAACCGGCCCGGGAGGATCGGTGGTCATAGACGGTGCCTTCACCGATTGGGAGGACGTCCCCCGTCACGCTGACGACACCCGTGATGGTATTCCCAACGCCAACGTGGACATGACGGACTACAGATGGACCGATGACGCTGATGAGCTTTTTTTCTACATGGAGGTTGACCGTGTCATGCTGGGAGGTGTGATGGTTCCCTCTCTTCCCAGGTACTACGTACCCGAAGGTACCCGGGAGATCAGGAAGGATTCCGATCTGGACGGCATACCTGACGATCTTGAAGCGATAGAAAATTTGAACGATTACGACAATGACGGGCTTGCGGATGAGGAGGATGACGATGACGATAACGATGGTATCCGCGATATCCGCGATGATTACATGGGTATGTCCTACCGTCCCGCTTCAGATGAAGCCCTTTCCCTCCTGGCTTCCGACAGGGCCCATGTTTTCATAGATTCGGATGGTGACGACGATACCGGTTTCTCCCTGGCCAGCTACAGCATGGGCGCCGAATACATGATTGAGGTTGTGGGAAGGAATAACGACGTGGAGTCCAGCACTCTATTCAACTGGGAAGGAGACGAATGGAGGGAATTGAGGGAGATCGAAACCGGCCTGGATTATCACCGTCTTGAACTGGGTGTATCCAGAAGCGATCTGTCCCTTGCTCCCGCCGGAGTGAATTTCTATTTCCACACGGTGGATTGGGTGAACAATGAGGATCTGGGAAGCACACCATTCGACGATTCGGCCCTTCCAGACGTACCCGGTACCCGGTCAGTTCCCGCCCTTGGCACCCGGGGAGGCGATCCGTCCGGCACTGAGCTTGATGAAGACGAAACGTCCATACTTGACCCGTCCTCGGACATAGTTTCCTACGGCGCGTGTTTGGATGCATCGGGCTATGAATTCCGCGCGTCCTTCCGCGGTCCGGCCCTCCGGGGCGTTCCCATGGTGAGATTCGTGCCCGTGGCCGAAAGCCACGATACCGCTTCCAGGATACAAAAGGAGGCGGAAGGCCGGTTCCGTTGGATACTTGACATGGACGGCGACGGAGTCAGGGACCTGATAGACCCGGATGATGACGGGGACGGCATACCGGATTCCGTTGACGAATATTTGGGTGCAGTCAACCTCCGCCAGCGCGATTCCGGTAAGATGCACCATGGCAACGGCAGGAGCCAGCCATTGGATCTGATGTCGGTCCGTGAGGTCCGTCCCACGACATTATTTATCGATATCGACACGGACGGGTCCACGGACACCGGCCACATCCAGGAGAGGGATGACCTGAGGAAGATGTACAATGTTGAAGGCAGCGGCCGAGTCATTTCCGGGATAGGGGCTGATTACCGTGTAGTTATCCAGGGCAAGGGAGGGACTGTCACCGGAGCGGTTCTCCAGCGTTTTGCAGGAAAGGACCAGTCCGATAACACCTGGCACACGGAGGATAACGTGACGGTGTATCTGAACGGCAACAGCATCCGTACCCGTCTCATTCCCTCGGCCCTGGACAGCCCGAACGGTGTAGTGACTGCCCAGTTCTCCACATCCGGCGGTCAGACGGATACCACATCTCCCCTGAAGGCCGGGTTTGACCGGGCGGCTTCCGATCCCGCCGTCCGCAGGACGGTTACGCTGTACGACCTTGCCAGAGAAGACGCCTCTGTTTTTGATCTTGGAGGGGATGCGTACGAGCTTCGGTCGGACCTGGTGGTCCCTCGTGGCACGAAACTGGTGGTCAGTCCGGGGGAGACCGTAAGGTGCGGTTCAGACGTCGAGATAATCGTGGATGGGGCCCTGGAGGCGGTTGGCACGTCGCCCGAGACAAAGGACGTTACATTCACCTGGATGCGGCCCGATGAGAAATGGGGCGGTATCCTGTTCACCGTCAATGCCGCTGCGGATATGTCCCTGCTGAGGAACGTGAACGTGCTGTATTCCAGAAACGGAGTGAGATCGAAGGGCGGGGAGCCAAAGCAGGAAGATGTCGATAATCGGGACGATCCGGACCGGGTCAACCTTCTGGATTTGGGGGACGGTGCGGTTGAAGCACTCAGTAAAGACGTCTACCTGCTGAAACAACCCGTAACGGTATGTTGGGACGAGCTTTTGGAGATCGATGCCGGTACGACCGCTTTTTTTACCCCTGATGCATACATTACGGTGAAAGGTGCCTTGACAGTATCCTGGGATGATTCAAGCCCCGTCCGTTTCGTCCTGCCGGATGATTACAGGTACGCATATCCCTTGCAGATCCGTGGGGCCGGTGTGGTGGACACGAATAACTGCGAAACGGTGAGGCATTCCGATATTAGGGAGATACACGATGGTACTGTTCTTTTCGAGGCCGCCGGTCTTACAACGGCAGAGTTCAATGGATCAGAGGCATCTTGGAACGTCCCTGCAAACCCGCTTCCGAATGAACCTGACGGTTTCCATGGTAGTGTGAATCCTAACCTTGTGGAATATCCGGTAAAGGTTCTGGTCGGATCGGAGGACCAGATAAAACCTTCGGCGAACAATAAAATTAATGGACCGGCGGCGACCGCCGTCCGTCCCGAAACAATCGAGTATGCTCCCCGGGGCGCAGTGGCCCCCCTTGACCCCGATTCAATGTGCGTACCGGTGAATGCACCGGAAGCAACCGGACCAAGCCCCAACGGATCGCCCGATATCCGTGCCACCCGCACGTCCGCCAACGGCGGCGGCGCCTGGGACAACGCCAGTTCCTGGGACACCGGCGTTCCCGCCGCAGGCGACAGCGTGGTCATCAGCTCGGGCAACCCCATAACCGCACCCACCGGCGCCACCAACACGATAGCCACTTTGACCATAAACAGCGGCGCGTCCATGGACTTCTCCGGTGGAGGAGGCTGGAGCGGGACCCTGACCATGACAGGAGATTTCACCAACAACGGCACATTCAACGGGGGCGGCATGACATTGAGATTATCTGGTGCCAGCAGCAATCAGTATCTCTATAACTACGGTACTTTCACCATAGGTAGTGGGACAGTCAGGTTGGATGACCTCGACAGACGACAGTACGTATATAACAAAGGAACCTTTGATTGCAGCTCGGGCACCCTGGAGTATTCCGGTGACAGTTATCAGTACCTTTATACCAACGATGCCGCAGACTCTGGCGCATCCACCACCACCATAAAGACCCTGATGATAAACAATAGTAGCTACACAGTATATGTCATCTCAGCATCAGGTTACGAAACCAGTATCACGGTTACTGACACTTTGGATATCGACAGCGGTTATTTCAGAATAAACGATAGCGTAAACGATGGTAAGGACGTGACGGTGACCGTGGGCGACGGGGTTGGAACCGACAGCATTAACCACGCTGGCGAAAAAATATACCTTTATGGTGATGACACCGATGGCGACGACGATTTTGCCGTGCTCAAGGGCTATTCCGACGACTATGCAAACTGGATACAGTGGACGGGAAACAGTTGTATAGGGACCCACGGTAGCTACTGTAACGCACAGATGTATGAGAACATCGACTTCGGGGCAAATTACACGACGGTCGACTACGGTTATGCCGCCGTTGCGTCAACGATCATGCTTTATTATGATTTCTACTGGGGATACCACTCAGGTTGCCATTTTAAAAACGTTGAGTTCGACAGCGACCTTTCGCTTGAAAACGGAACTGAAAACTATTACCCCCTGTACTTTGATGGAACCGTAAACACGGGTTCTCTCACATGGAGCACCTCAGGATACGATCCCCACGTGGAACTTCTTGCCACCTGCACCCTGACGGTGACGGGGAACTGGACCCGCAACGAGGGCACGTTCACCGCAAACACCGGCAGTACCGTCAAGTTCGACGGGGCCTCCGACCAGACGCTTTCCAGCTTTGACAACGTCCACGGTTTTTCCAACCTGACTGTGTCCACAACCGGCAGTTTCAAGATCACAAACGGTGAGACTGTGACGGTGTCCGGGGCCTTTACAGAGGAGGGCACGCCCACCGTGTCCAACACCAGCGGAACCACCAGCAGGTCCACCCTGTCCCTGGACGGTAACATAACAATAGACGGCATGACGTTTTCCACCGTGGGGGTTGACGTGGGCGGGTCCGGCACCTGGTCCATGGACAATGCGACCTTTTCGAACTTTGGAACGACCAACCAGACATATTACATCTACAGCGATAGGGATTTTGCGGGATCGACTTTTCAGAGTTGTGTTTTCAACCAGAACGGAGGAGAACCCAACGGTGGTACAGATTTCAATGTTCACCTGAACGATCCAGGATGCACCCTTACCTTCCAAGGTGCCAGCGGGGCTGCGGGCATCTCGCCCAACGGTGCCAATTTCGATTACGAACAGGCCGGGACAATCAACTGGGTTTACGCCGACATCTGGAACGGTGAGGGCGGGGACAACAATTACTCCACCGGAGCAAACTGGGTGGACGACTCGGCCCCCACCACCACCGACAACGTGGTATTCGACGGTACCACGGGAACCAGCCCTGACAAGAACTGCACCGTGGACGACTCAGCGGCGGCCAGCGTTGACAGCCTTGATGTATACTCCACCTACAGCGGCACCATCACCGTATCCAGGACCGGGGGCTTCACCGTTTCCGGTGACCTGACCATATCCGGGGGCACGGTGCAGCTGACGGTGACCCTGACCGTGGAGGGAACGCTGACCCTGAACGGCGGCACCCTGAACCTCAACAGCGGCGACCTGGTTTTGAAGGGGAACTTCGTCCACGACAGCGGGGGAACCTTCACCCCGGGAACAAGGACGGTGACCTTCGGCGGCACCACGACCCTTTCGGGCACGGGCACACATGATTTCCACCATGTGACCATCGCCGCCAGCAGTACATTGACATCACCGGCATCCGGGACCATATACGTAAGCGGCAACTGGGACAACGGCAACAGCGGTGGAACCTTCACCCACAACGACGGCACTGTCCAGTTCGACGGTAGCTCCCAGCAGAGCATCGAGGCCGGGGGTTTCAATACGGGCAGGTTGTTCTACAAGATAGTCATAGCAAACACCGACACCTCAAACGATGGGGCGTACCTGACCAGTTGGGGAGGGACATGGCCAGGCATCGTGGTCGGTGACGATTTTACCATAAACGACGGCTGCAAGTTCAAGGCGGCCAGCGGAACGGATGTGTGGGTGAGTACCAACTGGATAAATGATGGTATCTTCGACCACGGAAGCACTTTCTATCCCTACGATACCACCATAAGCGGAACACCTGACGAGACCGACAACCACCACCATTTCAATCTCATACACATCCCCAGCGGTGGTACCAACGGGCTCACCGGCCCGTCCGGCGGCACCATTCACGTGAAAAGCCACTTCGTAAATGAAAAGGCCTTCACCCACAACAACTGCACCGTTGTCCTGGACGGCACCGCATCCGATCAGGAAATAAAGGGTACGATCAGCACCGCATTCTACAACCTTACCATAGATGACACGTTCAACAGGACCGTATACATAGGCAACAGCACCACGGGTCTGACCTACACGGTGGAGAACAACTTCACCTGGGAGAGCGCCACCCCTGCAAGCACCGCCAGCATTCAGGTTGGCAACGCAACGGGTTCCTTGACCGCCACGCTTGACCTTGCCGGGGGGGTGACCATCCCCGGCGGCGAGAGTCTGACCATGATATCCACCAGCACATTGGAGGTGGGTGGGAACTGGATCAACAACGGCACCTTATCACCTGCAACGTCCACGGTGATTTTTGACGGTACCACAGCCATGTCAGGGACAGGCACCCACGATTTTCACAACCTCACTGTGGATACCGGAAGCACCCTTACAGGTCCGGCCACAGGCACCTTGTACATCAGCGGCAACTGGACCAACAACGGCACCTTCACCCCGTCCACATCCACCGTAGAGTTCGATGGAACCACCACACTATCCGGGAGCGGCACCCACGACTTCCACCATGTGACCATAGCCGCCAGCAGCACGCTGACCCCCCCGTCCTCGGGAACCATATACGTAAGCGGCAACTGGGACAACGGCAACACAGGAGGCACCTTCACCTACGGCACCACCACGGTGCAGTTTGACGGCAGTTCTCAACAGAGTGTGGAAGCCGGTGGCTACAACGCCGGCAAACAGTTCTACAGGGTTGTCATCGCAAACACCGACACCTCAAACGACGGTGCATACCTTGTAAACTGGGGAGGGACCGATCCGGGCATCGTGGCCCACGGCGACTTCACCATAAACGACGGGTGCAAGTTCAAGGCGGCCAGCGGCACCAACGTGTGGCTCTGGGCCAATTGGATAAACGATGGCACCTTCGACCACGGAAGCAATTTCTATCCCTACGATACCACCATAAGCGGAACACCGGACGAGACCGACAACCACCACCATTTCAATCTCATACACACCCCCAGCGGCGGTACCAATGGACTAACCGGCCCGTCCGGCGGCACCATTCACTTGACAAGCCACTTCATAAATGACATGGCCTTCATCCACAACAACTGCACTGTTGTCCTGGACAGCAACGCATCCGACCAGGAAATAAAAGGCGCTGTTGGCACCACGTTTTACAACCTGATCATTGATGACACGTTCAACAGGACAGTCTACATTGGATACAGCACCACGGGTCTGACCTACACGGTGGAGAATACCTTCAGCTGGGAGAGTGCCGCACCCGCCAGCACGGCCAGCATTCAGGTGGGGAATGCAACGGGTTCCTTGACCGCCACGCTTGACCTTGCCGGGGTGGTTACCATCCCCAGTGGCGAGAGTCTGACCATGATATCCACCAGTAGCCTGGATGTGGGAGGTGATTGGACCAATAACGGAACCTTCACGTGCAACAACTCCTCGGTGACATTCGATGGGACCCTGGACCAGACGATAGACGGTTCCACCACATTCTACGATCTGACAATCGACAAATCCGACGGCGCCGGCGGTGCTCTGAAGATAACAGACAGCCAGACTGTAACGGTGAACGCAACCTTTACAATCACAGGGGAGAGCGTGTCCAACACCGGAGGCGCCACCGGCACCGAGGCCACGTTGTCCCTGGGAGGCGCGATAAATGCGGACGGGGCGACCTTCAGTGCCGTGGAGATGGACGTCACCGGTACCTCAATCACCTGGAACATGTATTCGGCGACATTTTCAAACTTCACCTCCACCATGACCCACTACATCTACAGCACCCGGGATTTTCTAGGGACGCTGTTCGGGGCCTGTGTCTTCAACCAGTACAACTCCAGGCCTGACGGTACCGGGGATTACAATGTCCACCTGAATGACACCGGTTGTACGTTGAAGTTCGTGTCAGCCCAGGGGGACGGTGCGGGCAACGACAAGGACAATGATGCCTTAGACGGCGGCACAGGGGCAGGGCAGGTAATATGGCAGGACGGCATCGTCTGGGACGGCGGCCACGCCACCAGTCCCAACTGGTCCGAGGTAACCAACTGGGAGGGAGACAGCATCATCCCCGGAGACGGTAATGCATACGGTGCCATTTTCAACGGCACGGGAACGGACGACTGCACCGTTGACGGTACCTACACAATAAACAAACTGGATATCCAGAACGGCTACACCGGCACCATAACCGTCAGCAACGCTCTGACGATCACCGGAAACCTCGAACAGGCGGCGGGAAGTACGATATCCTTGGGGGCACAGCTGAACGTTGGGGGAGACTTTTCCAAGACTGGCGGTACGTTCAACCCCGGCGGCCAGACCATATCCCTCAACGGCACCGGGGACCAGACCTTCTCGACAGATGTCAACATGGACTTTTCAGCCATACACATAGACGACACCACAGCCGACAGGACTGTGTATTTCGGTGACGGGGCCAGTACCGTTACATACAATCCCGGTTCCACCTTCACATGGGACGATTCCGCAAATTCTGCGGACATATCCATAGGCAAGAGTGGCGTGGGATCCATTTTCTACATGTCTGCGGATCTTACCATCCCGTCAAACGCCGAGCTCACACTGGTGTCCACTTCGGTTCTCAGGCTTTGCCAAGACTTCATAAACAACGGTGCTTTCACAGCAGGAACGAGCACCGTCCGATTCGATGAGAACGCCCCGGGGGACCAGTTCGTTGGCGGTTCCTCGGACATCACATTCTACGATGTGGAAATACAGGGCCATGCCACCGTCGGCCGCACGGTGACATTCGGCGATTTTGCCAACAACGGAAAAACCTATTCGGTGACCAACAGCTGGGACTGGCAGACCTCAGCATCATTCCCCGCAGACATAACGGTGGGGAACGCCTCTCTCTCCACCCAGCCCACGCTGGACATCGACGACGATCTCACCATTGGGTCCGGCAGGACGTTCACCATGGTTTCTGGCAGCGTTTTGAAGGTGGCCGGGAACTGGACCAACAACGGCACCTTCACCGCCGGTTCCTCCACGGTGACATTCGACGGGACCACCACGCCCGTTTACATATCCGGTAGTGCAAACACCACGTTCTCCACCCTCAACCTTGCAACAACCGTGACCGCTGCCAAGACAATAAACATCGGCCACAGCACGGCGGGCTCGTCCCTGACCACGACCGCCGCCGCCCTGTCCATAGGAAACTCCGGATTTGCGGTGGCTGTTAATTTGGGCACTAACAGCGGCGGTGACAACACCGCCGCCCAGACCCTGACCTCAACGGGCAGCGTTACCATAAACGTCAATGCCTCTCTGGTGTCCGTGTCCAGCGTCGGCCATCTTATTAACGTGGGAGGTCACTGGACCAACAGCGGGACGTTCACTGCGAATTCCAGCACCGTCACCTTCGACGGCACCGGCACGAGCCTGCTGGACGCTGGCACGTTCACAGGCGGTACCGGAACAGGCAAAGCGTTCTACGATCTGACAATATCCACCACCGGCACCGGTATGGTCCAGTTATCCTCCAACGAATGTCAGGTGACAAACGCGTTGATTATATCCGCAGACGCAGAGCTGGACCTGAGCGGTATGGACATGTACATAGCCAGCGATACCACCAGAATGGAGGACGGAACGTTCAACTGCTACGGCACGTTAACGGCCAACAGTGGTACAAGACCGTCTTTCCATGTGGGAGGGACGGCCACGTTCAGGAACGGATGCTCCTCGAACATCGGTAACGAGGGCATGAGTTTCCTATTCTTCGGCACAGCGTTGAGCTTCGAGTCCACCAGCAGCGTGAATTTCGCCGGTAGCAGTTTTGGCGATGTGGCATGCTCCTGCCCCTACTACCTTGCCAGCAGGTCCATGACAGTGACTGTCGACAGCGCGAATGTCACGTTCCGGGACGTGGACTTCAGGCACTCCACCAGCGACTATGCATCAAACACCCTCGATGTCACCCTTGCCATGGGCCCGGGCATCAGCTTCGACGTGGACGGCCGCATGCTGATTGGAAACTCAGATACGCCTACAAACACCAAATCCACAACGGTCACGGAGTCGAGCGGCGAGACCATAGACGTGGCGGGCGACCTTGGTATACGGTCGAATACGAACACGACCGCCATACTGCAGCTTAACAGCAACAGTACGGTTCTCAACGTGGGCGGCAACCTCGAAATTGACCAGACGGCCGGGACGGCCACGCTTTCCTGTTCGACATATGGTCCATCCGTCAGTGTGGGAGGCAACTGGACCAACAGCGGGACGTTCACTGCGGGTTCCAGCACCGTCACTTTCGACGGCACCGGCACGAGCCTGCTGGACGCTGGCACTTTCACAGGCGGTACCGGGGCAGGCAAAGCGTTCTACGACCTGACAATATCCACCACCGGCTCCGGGCTGGTCCAGTTATCCTCGAACGAATGCCAGGTGTCAAACCAGCTGACCGTATCAGCAAACGCAGAGCTGGATATGAACGCCCACAACATGTGGGTGACCGGTGATACCGACAAGGCGGAGGACGGGATATTTGATTGCCATGGCACCCTGACAGCCAACGACGTATCCACGACACCAGAACTCTGGGTGGGAGACACAGCCACGTTCCGAAACGGCTGCTCATCGAATATAGCCAACAAGGGGATATACCTCCTTTTTTCGGGTACGGCGTTGACCTTCGAGTCCACCAGCAGCGTAGACCTCGCCGGCAGCACGGACGCCGATAACAAGATGCTTCTGTGGTGCCCGTATGAGATATCCAGCAGGACCATGACCGTGACAGTCGACAGCACCAATGTCACATTCCACAACGTGCTGATACAAAATTCCACCTCCGGATCAACACCCAACACACTTGATGTCACCCTTGCCATGGCATCGGGGGTAAGTTTCGACGTGGACGGATACCTCCACATTGGCCACAGTTCAGTTATGGGCCACGCAGATTCCACAACGGTCACAGAATCCAACGGCAGGATCATAGACGTTGCGGGCGGACTGTCCATCCAGTCGAACACCAACACCACCGCACTGTTGCAGCTTTCCAACAACGCCACGGTGCTCAACGTTGGAAGCTACCTTGAAATTGCCCAGACCGCAGGTTCGGCCACGCTTACCTGTTCTACATTCAGTCCGTCCATCAGCGTGGCCGGTGACTGGACAAACAGCGGGACATTCACCCCCGGCAGCAGTACAGTAAATTTCATCGGTACAAGCCAGGCCATATCAGGAGCGGGAACCCACGATTTCCACAGTGTCAGCATTGCCGCAACGAGCACACTGACAGCCCCGGGAGCCATGTACGTGAGCGGTGACTGGACCCTGACAGGGACGTTCGTTAACAACTCCGGAAATGTCACCTTCGACGGCACGGTGGACCAGATCCTGACCGGTACCACCACTTTCCACGACCTGCAGGTGAGCACCTCCGGCGGAAGTCTGAAGATATCCGATACCCACAGCGTTACCGTTTCAAACGCCTTCACCGAATCCGGGAACCTCACCATCTCCAACACCGGCGGACCAGGCGGTGCCAGTGGCGAACTCTGCCTTAACGGAGACATCACTGTGGACGTTATGACCCTCAGCGGTATCCAGCTCATGGTGGGAGGGACGTCGTCCAACTGGACCTTCGATCAGGTGACCTTCAGCAATTTCATCACCGATATGGGGAGCTACATGTACTGCACCAGAACGGGGGTGACACTGAACTTCAACAACTGTGTTTTCGAACAGAACCTGGACCCGACCCCCAAGCCCGATGGCACAGAAAACAACTACAACGTCCACATTAACGCCGCCGGGTCCACGCTGACTTTCAAGTCCCCCAGCGGAACCGGTATGGGTGAGGACAAGGACCGTGACGAGACTGGAGAGGTGATATGGGATTGCCTGGTCCGATCCAACGGTACCGGCGGCGGAAACTGGAACACCGGGTCCACCTGGGAGACCGGGACGGTGCCCGATGTCTATTCCGTATGTCTGATCATGTCCGGTGACACGGTTACGCTGGACGCCGACAGCGAGGTGAAGGGTCTGAGGGTGGAGGTCGGTGGTGTTTTCAACGGGGGTGTGGGAACGACCCTGACCCTAAACGGCATGGATACGGAAATCGCCTACTATCCCGATATGGACTATACCTTTGACCCTGACGGAACCTTCACACCCCAAAGCGGTATCATCCGGTACGCGTCGCCCAGCGACACGGTGACCGTGTCCTCCACGACCTACAACGACCTCACGCTGGACGATGCGGGAGGGACAACCATTTTCCAGCTGGGGGGAGATGTGACCTGTGACGGCAACCTCTTGCTGGCCGGGGGAACCCTCAACGTTCTCGGTCACACCCTGACGGTCACAGGAAACGCCAGTCTGGACGATATGGTGACCATAGATACGGGTACACTGGACGTGGACGGTACCTTCAATGCCACCGGTAACCTGGGTTTCACAGGGAACGGTCATATCATGCTTGGAGGGACGGTAACCAACCTCGGTACCCTGGAGACCGCCATGGGAACAGTGCATTACAACGGAGGCACCCAGAATGTCCTGGCGGACGTATATTTCAATCTGGTGATCGAACAGGAGGGGGGCAAGACCGCCCAGGGAGTGCTGGATGTTGATGGGAACCTGACACTCCAGGCATTGGCGGAGCTGGACATGAACGGTTACGATCTGAGCCTGGCAGGTAACTGGACCAATGATGCCACGTTCACACCGGGCACGGGCACCGTGACCTTTGACGGTGTTAGCGCCGTGTCCGGCTCTTCGGCCCCGGTGATCAACCATGTGGTCATAACCGGCACCCTGACGGCCCACCCGTCCTCCATGGAGATCCGGGGGAACTGGACCCAGGACGACACCTTCAACCACAACGGCGGTACCGTGACCCTCACGGGCACCGGCGTTTGTGTGCTGGGAGGCCTTGCGACCACGGTGTTCAACGATCTGGTGGTGGGCGACGGAAGCCAGGCCAAGCGTTTGTTGATATCCGATCCCGCATCCCTATCGGGTGCCACCCTGACAGTGAGTGCCCTGGCCACCCTTGCCACCACCCACGTGTCAACGGACCCCCTTCCGGCATTTACCAGCGTTGTCCTGGAATCTTCCAGTACAGTGGAGTTCTCCGCTGTTGGTGATCAGACGGTGGACGTCACCTGGCCTACGTCCCCCGCCGGTGCCTACACCTCTTTGATTATCGGTGGCAGCGGCACCAAGACCCTGGGCGGCGCTCTCAGCGTAAACGAGGACCTTTTCGTGGACGCCGGTGTGCTCGATCTGTCGACTTTTGATCTGACGGTTACCGGGGACGTGTCCATCGATGGAGAGGTGGTGCTGGGAACAGGGAATTTCGACGCGGACGGCGTTTTCAATGCCATCGACGGGACCATCACCTTCATCGATGCCGGTCGGTTGCTTCTGGGAGGGACCGTGACGAGCCTGAGAACCATGACATCCGATATTGGTACTGTGGAATACGACGGCGGCGACCAGTCCGTTTCCCCCGCCGCTTACTTCAACCTTGTACTCAGCAGCAGCGGCACCAAGACCCTGGCCGGTGACGTGACCGTCAATGGTTCCCTGGACGTGGATGGGGTGATATTGGCCATCGCCGGAAACGATCTGGACGCCAACGGACCCTTCGACGCCACCGGTGCCCAGATCATCATGACCACGGGCAATCTCATGCTGGCGGCTACCACTGGGGCCATTATCCTGGGCAGCTTCACCGCCGGTACCGGTCACGTGATGTACGACGGTGCCGGGGATCAGACCGTGGATGCGGTCACCTATTCTTTCCTGGAACTGACAGGTTCCGGTGTCAAGACCTTCAGCGGCGATACTGGTGTGGACACTATCCTGTCCATTTCGGAAGGGGTGGTCCTGAACATCGGTACCGGTACCGCAGATGTCAACGGTCGGGTAATCGGTGCGGGTGGGATGACCGGTGGCGCGGGAAACCTGCTCCTCCTGGGGTACGTGGGCGATCCCCTGACAGTGACGGGAACCGTTGACCTGAGTGCAGGCACGGTTAACTATGATGGTACCGGCGACCAGACGGTTTCACCCCAGACCTACGGGACGCTCATCCTGTCAGGTTCCGGGATCAAGACCGCCGCAGAACCGGTGACCATCAACAGCGGTTGGACGGTATTATCACCCTTCCTGTGCCAGTCCGGTCTGACGGTGACGGGAGCCATCCAGGTGACCGGGAATGCGGACGTATTCATCATGGGCGGAACGTTCACCGTTTCGGACACCCTGACGCTCCATGACGGGAACTGGGACGTGAACGTTCCCGTAACCGGGTCCGGCAGCCTGATTGCGGGAAACGGCGAGCTGAACCTGGGAGCTCCGGGCAACTGCATGACCATCGGCGGGACCTTCAGCGCAGGATCGGGAACGGTCCGATATGATGGTGACGGAACCCAGATGGTGTACGGGACCACCTACGGCATTCTGGAGATCGCCGGATCCGACATGAAGACCGCTGCGGATACGGTTGTGGTTAACCTTCAGCTGACCCTCACCACCGACCTTGTGGTCCGGCAGGGTATCACCTTCACCGGAAGCATGACGGTGGGAGGTGATGGCGGTATGTTCCTGACCGGCGGTGAACTTACGATACTAAAGGATTGCATCCTTACCCTCAACGGAGGCGCCTGGGACCTGGACGGCCAGATCACCGGGGGCGGCAGCCTGTCGGGAGGAAGCGGTACTTTACTTCTGGGTTACCTGGGCCAGGCCGTGGTATTGGAGGGGGAGTTCACTCCCCCGTCCACGGTGCGTTACGACGGGGCCGGTGATCAATCCATTTCACCTGCCGATTACAACTCCCTGCACCTGTCCGGAACCGGATCAAAGATCGCCCAGGGCGGTGTTCAGATCAGCGTTGATCTTGTGGTGGACGACAAGGTGACCTTCAACACAGGCAGCGGAAAGATAGTGCTTGAAATACCCATAACCGGTCAGGGCAACGTGAAGGTGGGGACCGGCAGTCTGGAACTGCTGTTCGTGGGTCAACCTGTGGCGGTTGCGGGCATCTTCAACGCATCTGAAGGTACCGTGGCCTACCTGGGCGACGGAGAACAGACAGTCAAGGAAGGAACCTACGGTGAACTTGTGATTGGCGGGTCGGGGACCAAGTCGGCCACCGGACCCATCAGTATCAAAAATTCATGGACCCTTAACACCGATTTTACCACCCAGGGCGATCTTTCCATAATATCTTCCATGGCCGTTATCGGTTCGGGCAACGTGAGCCTGACCGGCGGCAGCCTGCAGATAGGCGAGAGCGTGATCTTGAGCCTCAACGAGGGCAACTGGGATGTGAACGTGCAGGTGACCGGCGCGGGTAACCTGGTGACCGGAACGGGCTCGCTTCTTCTGGGTTGGGTGGGAGAACCCATAACCCTCACCGGTACATTGGACGGCAGTGTCGGGGTCGTGGAATACGACGGCTCCGGAGACCAGTTGGTCCAGGCCGGAAAGTACGGGGACCTTCGATTGAGCGGGACGGGCCTCAAGAGCGTCACGGGACAGCTGGTTCTCACCGGTGTGATGGACGTGGCCTCCACCCTTAGCTGCAGCGGCGGACTGGTGGTGGAGGGTGAGGTTTCCGTTTCCGGTCCCGGGAACGTTTCCGTGACGGGGAAGGACCTGGACGTGGGGTCCGGCTCGACCATCCGGCTGGGCCCGGGCGTGTGGGATGTGGACGCGGCCATATCAGGTGACGGTACGGTCGAGACCGGGACTGGACAACTCCGGCTGGGCATGCTAGATAAACCCCTTGGTGAGGATGTGACCCTTGTGGCCCTTCAGGGAACGGTGGTGTACGACGGTGAGGGAGAACAGTCCATCCGGCCCCAGTCATATCACCATCTTACCGTGTCCAACACTGGAACCAAGACCATATCCGACAGGGTCACCATAACCGGTACCCTGTTGATATCGTCCAACGGGGGACGGTTGAGGCTGGTTGCCGATGATGACAGGTCAGGAACCCTGTCCCTGGCCGGTGACGGTACCTCGATCAGGACCCTGGAAGGTTCCCTATTCGAGCTTCAGGGCACAAAGCAGAACCCGGCCAGATTGGAGAGATCGGGAACCAGCGGATACTCTGTTTCCATTGCAGGCAGGGTCCAGTGGGACCATTTCCACGTGTCCGGGCTCGGCGAGGCAGGGGTGGTCCTGGCAAGTTCGAGCTTCGAAGGAAGCCATGTTAACAACGGAGCCTTCTCCGAGGCCAGCCCCAACGGCGTGCACCTGTCCGTGGGCGACATGGGCGGAGCGGCCTCGGCCCTGTTCTACAACCTCGACTTCGACGGCTCGGCCAAGTACAACGTGGAGTTCACATCCTCCAGCGCCAGCGATTCCATCATATTCTTCAACAGCCACCGTGGGGTGTCCCAGGACCTGATAAACGGTAAGGGTTCCATCCAGTGGGTGGATATATACATCGACAGGGTATACGCCGCCGGTGCAAAGGACGAGGACTGGTTCGATATACACTACGCCCAGAGCAAGGAGTCCACCGGCGCCAGCCCCACCGGTGTTCCCCTGGATTATCCCCCGGCGTCCTTCACGGTTCGCAACAGCAGCGGCAGCCTGGATGGAGGCCTGGCCGGCGACGATCTTGAGCCCGGGGAGACCAGGCGAATAGCCCTGTCCGGTTCACTGTCGGCCGATTTGAAGAGCACGGATTCCCTGTCCCTGTACTTCAATCCCAAGGAGGACCGGGCACTGGTTCTGGTGGACTTCGTTGCCTGGGGCGACCAGGAGATCCTTTCGGAGGGAGAGTACGGGGTAGCCACTGGGAACGGCCGAAACGGCAACCGTTGGTATGGCGAACCGCTCAAGGAGCAGTCGGAGGAGAAGATGGGTCTCCGCCGGGGCACAGGTCAATCCGATACGGATTCCCCCGACAATTGGCGTATCGATGACCAGGAAAGCAGTTACGACGCCCTGGGCGATGTGACGTTCCTGTCCCGGGGACAGATACCCGAGATGCCCATGCCGGTAATGTTGCTAATGATCCTGGTTCTTCTCGGACTGCTACAGGTGGTTGTAAGGAGAAAGGGACGACGAGATGGGCGTGGGACGTAGGCAGACCCAAAAAAGAAAACGTGAACGGAAGGACCGAATCCATCCGAAGGGTCAAATGTCCGGGAAGGGACAGAAGATATGTGAGCCCGGGAACCTGAGAAGGACGATGGCGATCGGGAAGCCGTCGGTCAGCATTGAGCCCGCTGCCGGGGATCAATCAATGATTTCCGCAAGTTCGGCCCACAGCCCACGGCCCACGGCGCACGGTGCAGGGGGAACACGGCCCACGGCGCACAGCACAGGGGGAACACGGCCCACGGCGCACAGCACAGGGGGAACACGGCCCACGGCGCACAGCGCAGGGGGAACACGGCCCACGGCGCACGGTGCAGGGGGAAAATTGATAAGGAAGAAATCCCACTAGACACTTTGAATAGTATCGGGAATCATGTATATATAAAAGGGAAATCGATCCCTGTAGGTTTCCGGGAGATGTGGATCCCAAAAACACCTAACGGTCAAGCCCGGGTGGTTTTCATGACAGACACCTCAAGTAGCGATGATGGTTCGAACGGCTCCGATGAGAAGGAGTTTAAGGACGAAGTGATCTTGGAAGATATCTTTCAGGAGGAGCGGGGCGGTACCCCCGTATCCGACGGAGACCTGGACGATATCTTTGGAGGTCTGGATGACGATCTGGACGACCTGGACGCCGAGATGCCGGCTCCCCCAGTTTCCGGAACCGCCAAGGGAGGTGAGGGCCTTTCGATCCGGCTGGACGACCTGGATAGCAGCTTCCCGGCATCTCCTTCACCCTATGCCCAGCTCCCAGCCCACAGTGGGCCGCCCTACCCCAATATGGCCCCGCCACCTTCTTCACAACCCGCATCCAAACCACCTAAGTCCACCAAAGCCAAACCGGTTCCAAGAAAGCCCCGGCCCGTTAAGAAGGACAAGGTCTCGAAAAAAACCGGCGGAAGATCACTACTCATCGATGAGGATGAACCTGGACATTACGAACCCGATTGGGAAGAGGACGATGAGGATGAACCTGGACATTACGAACCCGATTGGGAAGAGGACGATGAGGAGGAAGAACACCCCGGTCTCACCTACGGTGACGGACTCCGGGACCGCGGTATGAATGCCATCCTCTCCAAACAGCGGATCAAGAGGGGAACCCTGCCAGTAATATTGTTGATAGTATTGTCCCTGATAATCCCGCTGTATCTTTCCATGGTGGGTACGGAGACCCAGGACAGGGCCTCAATAGACGGGATTTTTGATGAATGGGAGGATGTGCGGATGTACACGGATGCCACCGATGACCCGCAGGCCCTGGATGAGGAACTGGAGCGACCCGGCGGCTTCCTTGACATGACCTCCTATGCCATGACCTACCGTTCAGGGGAACTGTCATTGTATCTTCAGACCGCCGGACCAATGCTTCCCGATAGAGGCATGGATTACTCCCCTGAAGGGGGTGACCCGTTCTACTCGGAAACGGTCATCAGGGCGTTCGTGGACATGGATGGGGATGCAGGTACCGGTTACCGGGTGATGGGCCTGGGTGCTGAAGGGTTTGTGGAGATTGCAGGCCACGACGGTAAGATATCCAGGGCCAGGACCTACACCTACGAAACCGATGAGGGAGACCCGGACAACTGGTCGGCATTCCAGGTATCCGGTGGGGCCCGGGTGGCGGTGGAAGAAGACCAAATGGAGCTCAGCGCATCGGCGGACGCCCTGGGCAAGGGATCGGACCCATCGCCCCGTGTGGTTTTTCAATTGACCGATGATCTGGGCTGGGTGGACAGTTCCGATGTTGTTGCGGGAGGAGAGGGAGGGTTGAGTCTTCGCTGGAGTAGCATCTGCCCGGAGGTTGCCTCCGGGATCAACGACAGCGTTCCCATGATGAAGCTCTTGCTCAAGGCTGCGGGGGATGATGTGACCCTGGAATCATTGAACTTCGGTCTGACCCCATCCACCCATGACGATGATGTTGACCGGGTCGTCCTGCTGGATGAAGGCGGGGAGCAGATAGCCGCGGCAGAGATAAATGCCGGTAGTGCCAGGATGAACTTGGATATGGTCATGCCCGATGGAGATGACCGCGAGCTCGAGGTGCATCTGATACTATCCGACGATGCGATCCTCGGTCACGTGGCCGGTCTGACGCTGGGAACGGACAGCGTGCTGGCCGGGGATGCCGGGGTGACCGTGGAGGCGGACCGGACCGGGGATGGGTTGCAAAACACCTACATCCTGGACATCCCGCCGGTGGTGGTACTGGACGGGGCCTTTTCCGATTGGGATAAGGAGGGCACCTCCAGTTCCGGGGTGGGTTATATCCCCAACCCCAACGTGGACCTGTCATCATACCAGTGGACAGGTGATCTGGACGAACTGTATTTCTACATGGAGGTGGACAGTGTCATGCTGGGCGGAGTGGACGTCCCATCGGTCCCCAGGTACTACGTGACCGAGGAAGACCTGACGGCCAGAACGGACAGCGACCTGGACGGGATCCCCGATGAGGATGACGATTCTCCCAACGATTACGACAACGATGGCAAACCGGACAGCGATGACAAGGACGATGATGGAGACGGTATCCCGGATATCAGTGACGATTACACCGGCCCCGGACTTGTGATGTCCGAAGAGGAGGCCGCCGCGATCCTGTCCAGTGATAGGGCCCACGTTTTCGTGGACTCCGATGATGATGAGGAAACGGGTTTTTCCCTGCCGGGACTGACCATGGGAGCCGAGTACATGGTGGAGGTGGAGGGACGGTACAACTCCATTGAACGTTCGGCCCTCAGCAAGTGGACCGCCAACGGGTGGGAGAATGTGAAGGACGTGAAAACACGTATCGACAGTAAAAGACTTGAGATGGGTGTTTTGAGAGAGGATGTGGGTCTGTCTTCCGGTTCAGGCCGGATATTCTTCCACACCATAGACTGGGCCCTAAACCAGGACAGCGCATCGTCATCAGCCGGCCTGTCCACCAGGAACGACAATGGCTTTGTGGATCACGGCACGGCGATCGAAATGAAGAAGGACAGCAACGACGGATCGCCTCTGCCTCCCTCCACGGATATTGTGGCATCAGGCGCTCAGGAGAAATCGTTCGGGTACACATTCAGCGCAGAATTTGCCAGTGTCCCACTTCGGGGGGTGTCACAGGTGAGATACGTACAGCAATCCCCGGGATCGGATCAGGATCGTGATATCCTTCGGGAATCCTTCGCCCGGGGTGGATGGCTGCTGGATTTGGACGGTGACGGTATCATGGACCTGGAGGACCCGGACGACGATGGTGACGGTATCGGAGACGGGGTGGACCATTACCTGGGCGGATTAAGCCTGGCGGTCCGCGGAGCCGGAGGCGGTGGTGGACTTGACGCAGGTTCGGGCAGCAACGCATCTTCATCGGTCCTACTCCACAGCGGCCTGCTGGATAACTCCATGGTCATCCTGGAGATCAACACGGACGGTGAGGGTACCACTGGATACGTTGAACCCATGAGCGAGGATCACTTAGGCATCAGTATCCGGGAAGGGGGGCAGGTCATGCGTGGCATAGGTGCGGACCACCGGGTTGTTGTGACGGGAAAGGGCGGCAGGCCCGATCGGGCCGTGCTCCAGGAATATTCGGGGGACCGCCTTGCCGGATCGCCCTGGTCGGTTATGGGCACGGTCCCGGTCCGTGTCCGGGGCAACGTGCTGGAGATTGACATATCCTCAATGGCCCTGGTTGAGAGATCGGCAGGTCTCGATGCACGTTTCATCAGCCAGGGCGACGGAACCGATATTTCCGCTACCTTTGAACCCTCAGCCGGCACGTCGATCCTCCCGGGAGACGAGCGGCCCGTGTCCACATCCGTACAGGAACCCTTTGGGGGAGACCCCGTTGAAGTGCCCCGGGATGAGGACCAGCTGGCCGGCCGTGTCCATAAATACCCTTCCTGGGTACCGTCGGGTTTCATGGACAGTCACCCCACACCCGAGGTCGGTTCGTCCAGTGAGGACCGCGGTCCCTCCATACGCACGAATTACTCTTCCGCGGGAGACGGTGCCTGGGACGCTCCCGGCACCTGGACCCCCAACGGGGTACCATCGGCAACGGACAATGTGAACATATACCATACAATCACCCTGCCGTCGTCCACCGATTGCCACGTCAACTATCTCACTATAAATGACAATGGTACCCTGGACGTTACCAATTTTTCGGGAAGAAGTCTATTCATCTCCGCGGACCTGACGATCCGCACCGGAGGAACGCTCAATCACACCTCGGGAACGCTGACCTTCAACGGCAACGGTCCCCAGGACATCGACCTCAGTGCCACCACGACCTTCTACAACCTGAAGATTGACAACACCACTCCCAACACCACGGATTACGTTTCACCGGATGCAATGATCATAGTCACCAACATACTGGGGATTGCGGATGGTCAGTTCTCTGCCCCCAGCGGTTCCGAGTTCACGGATATCATTATCGCCACCGCGGGAACGCTCAAACCTTACGGGGACATCAGCCTCACCGGCAACTGGGATCACAGCGGCAAGTTGATACACAACAGTAAACGGGTAACCTTTACCGGCACCGGCACGTCCAACATAACCGGCGCTCCCAGCCAGGCCATGTCGTTTTATTACCTGAATGTGGGGAACGGAACGGACCCGAAGACAGTTTCCGTATCCATAGGAGGCGACATAATGGTCTCCCGGACCGTTTTAATAAGTGAAAACGCCATTTTGGACTTCGGCGACGGAACTACAGGTTGGCAGAACAAGTTCACATTCGACGGAGCGGGGTCCAGATTCTATGGTTCTGCAACCCTCAACGGGGGCCGCGCCACGATCCAGATGGGGGGATACTCATACGTCTATTCCGGTTTCACCTTCAACTGCGGGACCTCGGAGTTCATAATGGACCTGGGCGGGAGCACACTATATTCTTCCGCGAATTTGGTCTATTACAATCTGACGATCCTGTCGGATACCAAATTCTACCATGCCAAGGATTTTTATATGGGCTACTGGAACCAAGATACGATCGGGGTTCTCAACACCCTCAAGATCAACAGCGGAGCCACCCTGACCCTCCAGGACCTCACCGCGGAATACAATGACCTGACCTTGGTGGTGGGCGACTCCGGCGCCCCAGGCACGGTGATAAACGACGGAACGATCCACCTGGATGGGTTTAACGATGATCCCAACGGGAGGGTCATCTTGAAGGGATACGACAGCAACAACAAGGCCCAGTGGTCCACCAGCTCCGGCGGCGGCAAGATCACGGTGGCCTATTCCCATGACCCATCAACGAATGGGGATGCCATGATAATGAACATTGACTTCGGGACAGTGGACTGGATCGTCAAAAGCGCTTCCAGTGACAATGGTAACATAGGCCTTCTGTACACTAGTGGAAAGGGCTGTGACATAATCTTCGAGAATATCATATTCCACGACCTGTCCTTGGCCTGCAACCAAACCGATTACGATGTGCACTTCTTCTCCAACATAACCTTAAACGGTTTGAGCTGGACCGGATCTAATGCCGAGCTGAGGCTGGAGGCGAACTGTTACCTGACGGTATTGGGTGACTGGGACAGGGGCGGCGGCGGGACCGTCAACTTCGATGCCACCAGCACCGTGGATTTTGCAGGGTCCGCTGACCAGACAGTTACCGGAGCTAACAATTACCAGAACGTCAAGGTGACAAAGACCGGTGGCAAGTTGTTCATACCCAATGTGACCGGCCAGACGGTCGAGGGGACATTCTCGACTGAAAACAGTCCGTTTATTGAGTGCAGCAGTCCCCTGTACAAGGCAAACCTGACACTCCAGGGAGATATCGATGTTGACGGAATGTCGATAACCCGTGTCCAGATAATTGTGAACACGTCGTCCAGCGGTTGGACGACCTTCGACAACGTCACCTGTAATGGCTTCGTGGCAACCCAGGGAAGCTACCTGAAGATAACCAGAGCGGGCATCACGGGGGTGTGTTCCGGCTGGGTCTTCAACCAGAACACAGACGCAACACCAAAGCCCGACGGCAGTGCCACCAATTACTCGGTGGAGATAATCGGATCCGGCTCTACGGTGATCTTCATGTTCTCCACCGGGGCCGCCGCGGGGGATGCCTTCGACAGCGACGAGGATGATGGTAACGGGCCCGGGGTGATCGGTTGGGCGGATACCCTCTACAGCCAGACCACGGGCGTGTGGAGTGACCCCGCCATGTGGAACACAACCCGGGACGGGTCCGGGGCATCCTTCCCGGCCCCACTGCCCGATGGCACCGTGCTGGCCATCCAGCCCGGGCACACCGTAACCCTGGACGTCGATGAGGAGGTAAAGGCCCTGGCCATCGAAACCCCTGGCACTCCCGGAACCCCCGGAACATTGCAGGGCGACGCCACCACGGACCATACCCTGATCCTCAACGGGAACGATACGGATTTGCAGTCGGTGGCGGGGATCGATCGGGTGTTCGACACCGACGGTAACTTCACCCACAATGGCCATGCCATCATCCAGTACTCTTGCCCCACTGGCACCATCACGGTTTCCGACACCACCTACCACGTGCTCAAACTCAGCGGAGGTGGCACCAAGACCGCAGGAGGCGCCATCGTTATAGACAACGGGATGACACTGGATACGGCCTTCAGCACGGGAAGCAGCCTGACCTTCACCAACACCATGACCGTGGCCGGGACCGGCGACATGTCGGTGAGTGGTGGAACGTTCACGGTATCCAGTGGTGCCGTGCTCTCTCTCAACGACTCCACCTGGGACCTGGACGTACAAGTTACCGGGGCCGGTGGTCTGATTATGGGAGCGGGAGAACTTAGGCTGGGACACGGTGGAGGATCGCCCCTGGCGCTCACCGGTACGTTGGACCTGTCCAGCGGCACGGTGGTGTACGACGGCACATCCAGCCAGACCCTGACGGCCGCTGGTTACAACAACCTGACCCTGGAGGGCAGTGGTGAGTTCCTCCTGACGGCCGGGGAAACCGTGACGGTTGCCGGAAAGTTCCAGGAGGACAGCAGTCAAAGCCGAATTATCAAGAGCACGTCCACCACCGGGGTCTCGTATCTCAAACTGAACGGGGACATCGATGTGTCCGGAGTCACCCTGGGAACCCTGGAAGTGGAAGCGGGTGGGTCCGGGGGCTGGACCGCCTTCAATTCCGTGGCCTGCACGGATTACGATACGGCCAGCATGTCCCGGTTCTTATACATCACCCGCACGTCCCTGGACGACACCTGCCCCAACTGGACCTTCGGGGATGGTCCCGATGGCTCCACCGAGTTCAACGTGTGGATAAACGCGCCCCTTTCTATGGTGACCTTCATATCTTACGGAGGGAACGGGGCCGGGGAGGATCTGGACAACGATCAGCAGGGAACCATTGAGTGGGACATCGGCCAGGTGTGGAACGGAGACGGTGCAGACACCTACTGGTCCACCCCGGATAACTGGAGCAGGGACAGTACCCCGGAGCTTACAGACAACGTTATTTTCGACGGTTCCCAGGACGGTGCTTACGACAAGGACTGTTACCTGGATTCCGCTGCGGTGGAGGGTGTGTCGAGCCTGTTCATGTTCGAGACCTATGAAGGAACGCTCAACATCTCAAGGCCCGATGGATTCACAGTGAACGGAGACCTCACCCTGGCGGGAGGGAACCTGGTGCTTTCGTCGGGAACCGTTACCGTGGGCGGGAACCTCTCCATCCAGGGAGGTATACTTACTGGCACATCCGATCTGACGGTCAACGGTACCCTGACCATGTCAGGGGGGACATTGAACCTGACCGGGGGAACGATCACGCTAAACGGCTCCGGCAACGTCATAGAGGATGCAGTTGCCGCGGCGGTGTCCGCGCTGGACGTGGAGGCTGGTGCCGATCTTACGGTTTCCGAGGAAAATACCCTGTTTGCCAGTGGGGCCACCACCGTGGACGGTACCCTGATGATCGATGGCAGTTACGATTCCAACGGAGCATTCGATGCATCCAACGGTACCGTGGAAATTGGAAGCGGCGGCCGGCTCCTTTTGGGTTCCACCCTGGACGGGATGGGAACCCTGAACGCCGAGGAGGGGACGGTTGTCTACGACAGCGCCACCGACCAGACCATGGCCGGGGTGACCTACACCAATCTGGAAATCTCCGGCGGCGGTACCAAGACCGCCCAGGACGGTCTCGGGGTTACCCAGCTGTGCACTGTCTCCGCCTCCGTGAATTTTAACACAGGCGCCGGGATCGTGGATCTGGACTGCCTCGTGGAAGGTGAAGGCAACCTGATTGTGGGCGCGGGGACCCTCAAGATGGGATATCTGGGAACCGGCCTGACGATCACCGGTACCTTTGACGCCGCGGCGGGCACCGTTGAATACGATGGGGACGGAGATCAGCAGGTGAAGGGAGGGATATACGGTAACCTGTCCCTTTCAACATCCGGGACCAAATCCATGGTCGATACCGTGTCGGTGGCGGGCAATCTTCAGGTGGCTGGATCACTGGTACTTGCCGTAGAGGATCAGTTGCTGGACCTGGACGGTCCGGTATCGGCCTCCGGCGCCTACATCACCCTTACCACCGGGACTCTTCAGATATCCACCGGCAGCGGTGATCTTGACATGGGGGATCTGGACCTGGGCTCATCCGGCCTGGTGGTCTATGACGGTTCCGTGGACCAGACTGTTCTGGCTCTGGATTATTACGGTCTGACGCTTCTGGGGACCGGTGAGAAAACAACCTCGGGACCGTTGTCCATAGCCACCGGGTGGTCCGTGGACGCACCCTTCACGGTGATGCACGATCTGAGCATACTGGGCTCCTTTACGGTTGGCGGGACGGGGGACGTGACCCTGTCGTCCGGCGTGTTTTCCCTGGGAGGAAACTCCCTGACCCTAAACGGTGGCACTTGGGACATGGACGTGCAGGTCACCGGATCAGGGAATCTGGTGACCGGGTCCGGCGAGCTTCGGCTGGGATACGTGGGCGATACCGTGGAAAAGACCGTGATACTTTCCGCTACCGAAGGAACGGTGGTCTACGATGGGGATGGTGACCAATTCGTCATGGGGACTTCCTACGGAAACCTTACACTGGATTCCACCGGTGTGATGTCCCTGGCTGGCAACCTGACCGTACTTGGAAAGATGCATCTGATCCAGGGTACGCTGGACCTAAATGGCCAAGCCCTTCAGTTCTCCCCTGCCGGAGACGGTTTCCTGATGAGCGGTGGATATCTATTATCCACGGATAACGCCGAGGTGACCCGAAGCGGCACGGAAGGCACGTTCACGTTCCTGGTGGAGGCGGGCACCCTGTCCATCACTGGCCTGAGTTTCACCTTTGCCGGGGAGGAGGGATTCCATATGTCCCTGGCGGAGGGGGATATCACCGTGGAAAATTTTGACAATATTTCGTGGGACAGCGCCCCGGCCAACGGGTCATACCTGACATTGGGTGCCAGCCTTTCCAACGATTTCATTCTACAAGACACCAAGTGGGAATCCCACGTGTTCAACGATACGGACGGCACGGCGCCCTTCAACATAACCACCGTATCCGGGGAGGGGGGGATGGTTGCCATGACAGACGCGGTGGGGGACCGTGCCGGTGAACAGTTCGACAGGGACGACGGCGTTTCCATAAACTGGGGCAACCCGGACAACGTTTGGGATGGTGGCGGGGTGGACAATCTTTGGTCCACTCCGGAGAACTGGGGCGGTGACAAACTGCCTGCAGGTGCCGTGGACGTTTACTTCGACGGGAGCTATTCCAACAAGGATTGCATACTGGACATCTCCGCGGGAGGATGTCAGGTAAACAGTGTGAATTTCCTAAACGGTTATTCAAGGAGCGTCACGGTTGAGGGTCGACTGACCGTCACGGAAGGCATACACTCTCTGGCTCCCAGCACCGTGGTGGTGGGACCTGGCGGGCTACTTACCCTGGCAGGTGTCCATGACGGGGACGGAAACCTCACGGTCCAGCTCAACGGTGTCCTGAGCATCACCAATTCAACCACTGACCCGCTGGTGGGCACCGGAACCATGGACCTCTCCGGAACGGTGTCCTATGATGCCGGGGAGGACCAGTCCATATCCCCTCGGACCTACGGCAACCTTGTCCTCTCCGGGGGTGGCATCAAATCATCCATAGGGCCCATAACACTGACCGGGCCACTGCAGGTGGATGCTCCCTTTGCGGTGTCCCATGCCCTGACGGTGGCCGGTGATGTGGCAGCTTCAGGCATAGAGGAAGTGACGGTCAGCGGGGAAGGCATGACTATACCCGCAGCCGGAAATCTCAACCTGGGCGATATGACCTGGACCATTACGGCGCCACTGCAGATCGATGGTGCGCTGGAAACCGGGGAGGGAAAACTGGTGATACTCACACCGGGCAATGCCGTGAACGTGACCGGAGACCTATCATCCGATGGGGGTGAGGTGGTATACGGTGCCGACGGTGACCAGTCCGTTGCACCTGGACTTTACAGCACCCTTCGCCTGGAGGGTTCCGGTGTCAAAACCACCGCGGGCCAGGTGCTCCTTTCCTCATCCCTGGTTTTAGATGCCGTCATGAGAGTAGCCCACGATCTGACCGTAATTGGCGACGTGTCGGTCGGGGGAACTTCTCTGATGATGATGACCAACGGTGAGTTGAACATAACCGATGGTAACACCCTTTCCCTAAACGAGACCCAATGGGACGTGGACGTGCGTATCGTGGGTGGAGGAAACCTGGACATAGGAACCGGGGAACTGTCCCTGGGTTACGGCGGGGACGCCCTGGGCCTTACGGGAGAATTGCTCTGTTCCGAAGGGACCATAAGCTACAATGGTGAGGGTGATCAGGTGATCCAGGGTCGGGTGTTCGGGAACCTCAAGATCGCCGGTTCCGGGGTGAAGACCGCTCAGGAGATAGTGACCTTGACAGGCGGCCTGGAACTGATCTCCGAGTTCCGTTCGGAAGCCGGACTTGTGATTGATGACGAAGTGGTATCGAATGGGGATGGTATAATCACGGTCACCCAGGGGACCGTTGCCATAACCGAGGGATCCCATCTCAACATAACCTCCGGGGTATGGGACGTGGACGTGCAGATAACCGGGACAGGCGATCTTACCCTGGACAACAGCGTGCTCAGATTGGGGGGTGCAGGGAAACCCATGTCCTTGAAAGGCAACACGCATGCCAGGGAAGGTATGGTGGATTACAACGGATCGGTAACCCAGGAGGTTACCGGGATGGAATACGGTATCCTCCGTATCAGCGGGTCTGGCACCAAGACCCTGGCCGAGAAGGTAACGGTTATCGGGTCCCTGAAGGTGGGAACATCCGGTGGCAGTTTCAAAGTGATCCCGCCCGGTGGTATAGTGTTCGATGGGGCATCATCAAAGCTGCAAACCATGGAAGGATCGGTATTCGAACTTCACGGCACTCCAGACGATCCGGTCAAAGTGGAAGCCGGTGACGGATCGGAAGGATACGGTCTTGAACTGGAAGGCGATATCCACTGGGACGGTTTTGAAGTATCTGGTCATGGCGGCAAAGGGGCTCAACTCCTGATGGGTGACTTCAATGGAAGTTACATGATCAACGGAGATTTCAAGGATGGATCATCCGACGGAACCCACCTGAGCATATCCGACATGGGAAAGGGCGCCATGGCCATGTTCTACAACCTGAGTTTCGACGGTTCCGTGAAATCAAATGTGGATATTCAAACCGGTGCCAGGGGCGATTTCGGGGTGATTTTCAACTCGGACCGGGGCGCTGATCAGGACACCGTGGCAGGGGACGGGTCCCTGTACTGGATCGACATCCACATCAACCGGGTTTATGCCGCCGGGGCCAGTGGAGAGGATTTCTTCGAGATACTGTACGGAGACTCCCTGGAGGTCACCCGGGAAAAATCGGGTGGAACCCCTCTAAAATACCCGCCGTCGGCCTTTCAGGTCCAGAGCAACAGCAAGACCATAGGAGACCTGTTCGGTGAGGATTTCGAACCTGGGGAGTTCCGGACCTTCGAGCTCACTGGAGCCCTGGACGCCAATCTGGGCGAGTCGGATTGCCTGGGTCTGTTTTTTACCCAGGGAAACGAACCTTACCTGGTGGACTTGGTCGTATGGGGATCGGAATCATCCCTGGAGGAAGGGCTGTACGCCGAGACGGGTGAGAGGGGTACCAACGGTGGTCGATGGTGGAGCGATCCCCTGCCCTCACAGGCTGACCCGAACAGTTCCATGGGGCGCACGGGTGCGCCCGGTGCGGCCAACTCGTCTGGTGCATGGGAGATCATGCCCCGATCCGGTAGCAGCGAGGTTTTGGGTAACGTGAATATGGTCTCGGGAGGTCAGGTTCCCGAGATGGGCACCGTGGCGGCGGTGCTGCTGGTATTGGCTCTGGTGGCATGTTTGAACGTGACCGTCAGAAGAAAGCGGTATGATCGTAACAGGGTGCTCAGAGATAAGACGGTCAGGCCATGATCAGAGGGTAAAAGATTATCATTCGATAACGTCGAGTATCCTTTCCAAATAGGCGGACTCTTTAGGGTCCAGAGCATCAGTGTTAACCGGTATTATGGCGAGGCTCTTTTTACTGATGGTAAGGGTCTTGAGAGAATCGAGGAATTTCTGAACCCGATGGAAATCTGAGTTCAAAATCATGGTTTCCAATCCGTCCAGCAGAATTAGGACCTCGCCGTTCTTTTCTGTGAACCCTGCAATCTCGTGATATATCTTCTGCAGGTTGGCAGGATCGAAGGATCCGTCGGTCTTCACCGTGTTCAGCCACATGCACAGGGTGCTTTCCGGAAGGTCCAGGTGGACCTTCGGGGTGGTGGATATGCATATACCCTTGATATCCTGGGCAAGACCGCTTCGGAAAATCTCAAAAGACCGGACGGGTTTTTTTTCCTTTATCAGATAGCTGTGACCCATCTCGATCTTCATTCGGGGCGTCGGAGGGGTTGGAATACTGTCGTGAAACCGTGGTTTGGAAGGGATATCGCTGACCATGGCATGCACCAAAGGACGAGGAGATTAATCGCTCCGATTCTATATAAGTTATTCATTCCGGAAAAAACGCGGTGATACCCAAACGAATGCCCAAACAAAAACGCGGTGATACCCAAACGAATACCCAAACAAAAACGCGGTTATTCACAAACGAATACCCAAACCAATCCCCAAATTTATCCCCAGATTCCCCATCTGTTGTTTGGTATGCTTTTTATCCCAAACCCGCATTGGATGTATCATGCGCGGACTGGCGCTCATGTCCGGAGGAATAGACTCTCCCGTGGCCGCAGGAATGATGATGCGGCGAGGCATCCGGGTGGATCTGGTTTACTTTGACGGGGGAACGTTCTCCTCCACCAATGAGCTGGACAAGGCCCGCAGCAACGCCCGGACCCTCTTTGAGATGGTGGGCCGATCGGGCCAGATCCACGCGGTGGACCATGCTCCGGCCCTCGGTGCCTTCGGACGGGCCCAAAACCTCCACCTTCGTTGCGTGCTGTGCAAGAGGATGATGATCCGGTGCGCCGGCATACTGGCCCAGAAGGTGAATGCGGATATCCTGATAACAGGGGACAGCCTGGGACAGGTGGCTTCCCAGACCCTGCCGAACCTTCAACTGGAGGAGATGGCATCCCCCCTGCCCGTGGTCCGGCCTCTCATAGGCCTGGACAAGCGGGAGATAGAGAACATGGCAAGGGATTTCGGGACCTATGATGTGTCCACCTCCCAGAGCACACCCTGCGGCGCCGTTCCCGGCAAACCCGCTACCCGGGCCCGTCGTGATCAGATCGAGGCCGAGGAGATGTCGATGGGAATGGAAGAACTGGTCAACAACGCCCTGGCGTCCTGTAGGCAAATTGCACTGGACGGTAGAACGGTTGAAGGATAATCGGTTGTTTGCAGACCGGACTTTCTGTGACGTTTGAGGTCGGTTGCCCGATTTTTGATCAACCTTCGTGGATGGGTTCGAAGGGGTTGAATGCGGGGTCCCCGTGGAGGTTGAACTCTTCGGCGGTATCTGATTGGGGCCCTCCGTTGTCCGGAGGGTTGGCGGATATGTAGTCGTTTTTGGCCAAGGACAGCGCCTGGCCCAGGGTCAGGTCTCCGGTCACCTCCGAGAAAAGTCCGTCCTGTTTGTCGTAGCGGAAACCGGTTATGTAGGAATAGAACAGCAATCCCATGTAACCTCCCAGCACCTCTCCGGAAGTGGCATCCGGGAGAGGCACTAAACTGCCCCAGGACAGCCGGGACGCTCCCACGTAAGCGTTCATGCCGGAATGCAGGAACGCTTGAGAGAGGGCATTGGTGTGGGGTATCCCGTCGATCTTCCCAGTGACGCAGGATGATGCGAAAAGCACCGAGGGCCCGAAGTTCATGTCCTTGACGTTCGCCACGTGGAATCCTCCGCCGGGGCCGGTGGCCTTGTAGCCGGGAGGTACGAACCAGTAATAGTATCCGTGGGCGCATTCGAATATCAGGTTGGATGTTTCATAGGTGGGTGACGAGAGCTTCGAATCCGATCTGGCCAGGTCGTACTGGGAGTTGCAGGCAAACCCGGCCATGTCGAATGCCTGGTCCAGTTTCTCAGTGACGGACTTGGCGGATTCCACCGGCACCTTGTCCCCGAAGGAGGTCATGGCGCTGTCCTCCCAGGAACCGCTGTGTCCCTGGAACGAACCGACTATGTCGGAGTAGAAGAAGGTCCGGGCCAGCAAGGCAGAGGTATCCTGAACGTCCCAACCGCATATCCTCCCCACGCCCAGTTCCATGGTCGGATCTGACCCGTCCAGGTCGAAGGGCGGGTTGGTCAGGTCCAGGTCGATATCCGCATACCCGTTGTCCGAAGGGGTACCGAAGCCCTCAGATTCTCCCCAGTCCACCTGGCCCGTGTTGGGGTAGTAGTACCAGGGTACCATGTTGGTATCTGCGATGATGCCCACGCAAAAAAGGTTCGGGCTCATCTCTTTGTATGCCTGGGCCACGTTCTCGGCGCTGGCGTCTGGGATACCAGCCAGCTCACCCAGCAGACGGTTCAGGTCATCCTTCACCGCCGCTGCCCGGTCGTTAACCAGTTCGAACAGTTCCCCGTTCACCGCCGGATCACCGCAGTTGGGATTCTGGACGAACTGTTCATTGTGGATGCTGTAGGTCGGGGATGCTAGAACAACACCCTGACGGAAGGCCGCCAGGTAGGGGGCCATGGATGATGCGTAGGGTACTCGGGGATAGTTGTAGCTATCAAGCTTTTCAACCAAAACATCGATGGTAAAGGATGTGGTGGAAGCCCGGATGTCTGCCAGAACGCCGGGTGTGTAGTGAGCCAGCTGGTTGGCCGGTTTCTGGTCCAGGGTGGCCTTGATCTGGACTACCTTTTTTCCCGGTGAATTGAAGATGGGGTTGTCGGCATGGCCGTGGGCCACCACTTTCCCGCCTTCCTCTATGTACTCGTACCCGATTGATGGTACCATGAAATGGGGCCGGTCATCCGGAGAGTCTTCGTCATGGCTCATGGCCCCGTCACCGTCATTGTCAATGCCAAAATAAACGTAACTCCTCTCCCCGTGGTCCTGGGGCGTTCCGGGCCATGTGGTGGGATTGACGCAGTCGGTGTAACTATCGATTGTCACCCGGGCGTATGTGTAGTTTTCGGGAATTTCGAAATATTCAGTGGGTGTGTCTGACGATGTGGTGGGGAATGAGGTGGAACCTGTGTCCGAAGAGGTCACCGTTCCGCTGAATGTCTCGGTGAAGCTGTCCAGCACATCAGGAACTTCGATGTCCATGGGGTTGGCCAGGGCTATGTAAGATGTGTTGGCGTTCAACCGGTCCCCCAGCAGTGACCGGGAAACCCCTTCGTCGTCCAGGGTTCCCGTGGCGATTATCCCCCGAACCTCCCACGGACATTCCATATTCCAAACCTTGCCGTATCCCCTGAGATCACCACACACCAGGGTGTATCGGACGTCCAGATCGTCCAGGACGCTACTCACGGATGAACCCATATCGTCAGTGATTATCACGGGTATGTTCAGATATGATGCAATGGGGACGGCGTTGACAGCCGCGTCGTATCCAGCCTGGGTGGGCTCGATCAGAAGGGCGCCATCGGAACTCTCCCAGTAGTTGAGGGCCAACTCCAGGGACTGCAACTCCAGCTCATCATTGGTCAGGGGAATATTTGGGTTGGGCCTTTTGAGGTTAAGGTTGGGTTTTTTTCCGTATGCCTCGAAGAAGTTGCCCACTGCCTTGGACACCCCTTCCTCCGGGGTTGCAGGGTTATCCCCCTCCATCAAAAGGGGAGCTGCGTTTAAGGTGGTGCCATCGTAGTACATGGTTACCGGGGTTGCAGCCAGGGTCAAAAACGGTTCGCCCATTGATACCAGGGCACCGTCCGGTGCCGGGGCGGCTCGGACGGATCGGGAGTTGAGCAGGTCGTCAATGGTGGCCTGAGCGGGTTCATCGGTCCTGCCACGGATCGAAAGGAATGCAATCGATGCCACCACAACTATTGCAATGACTGCTACAGATACGATCTTCTTGTTCTTTTCCAGAGTCATTGATGCCACCTGTTTACCCCCGGCAGTGATTGTTATGATGGTACATGAATAAAACGTTTCGTCCCTGTGCGCCAGTTGGCGTCCCTGTGTGTCAGTTGGGTTGGGGCCATGCTGTTGTTGGCCAGGTGTGTTAGGGACGTGCTGTTGTTGGCCAGGTTTGTTAGGGACGTGCTGTTGTTGGCCAGGTTTGTTAGGGACGTGCTGTTGTTGGCCAGGTTTGTTAGGGACGTGCTGTTGTTGGCCAGGTTTGTTAGGGACGTGCTGTTGTTGGCCAGGTTTGTTAGGGACGTGCTGTTGTTGGCCAGGTTTGTTAGGGACGTGCTGTTGTTGGCCAGGTTTGTTAGG